>Ga0065711_1032928_pt1 | contig 26416 bp, 13 predicted proteins | sample Hoacrofraction12_FD_59098 | JGI IMG/M metagenome (GOLD analysis project Ga0065711, IMG submission 59098) | Hoatzin crop microbial communities from Cojedes, Venezuela - Epithelial fraction 12 v2 (version 2) | ecosystem: Host-associated > Birds > Digestive system > Esophagus > Crop | place... | reverse complement strand
CTCTACAACTACCTGAAAGGAGGTTGTAGTGAGGCAGGTGTTGGTCTCTTCTCCCAGGTAACTAGCAATAGGATGAGAGGCAATGGCCTCAAGTTGCATCAGGGGAGGTTTAGGTTAGATATTAGGAAAAATTTCTTTACTGAAAGAGTGGTCAGGCATTGAAATAGGCTGCCCAGGGAGGTGGTTGAGTCCCCATCCCTGGAGGTGTTCAAAAGAAGTGTAGATGTGGCACTTTGGGATACGGTTTAGTAGGCATGGTGTTGTTGGGTTCACGGTTGGACTTGATGATCTCAGAGGTCTTTTCCAACCTATGATTCTATGATTAAGATGACAGTGATGTTGCATGAGGGAAATGTCAGAGAGAACAAAGGACTTCTCAGGAAAGCATATTTATTTCTTGCCCAGTTCTCTCACAAAATCCACTGCAGTCCTGGATCCTGGCTCTCAGCCTTAGTCGTCTTAACTGAGCAGTTCAGACCCCACCACTGTCACCTCCCTCCCTCTTTTGTTGGTGAATTCCTATTCATAATCAGTTTCTACTTCTTGGTCCCACCATCTATTTGTGTTTTTCCTTTAGTCAATTTTTTGCCTCCTTTCCAGTTGCTCTGAAGAATTCCTTGTTTACACTGTCTCCATGCTGGCAAGGATGTTTCTGAGAGCTCCCATCCCTGACTTATACCTGGAGCAACCACTACTGGAGAAATCCACTTTCTTTGACTTTGGATGGAGTATGTTCAGCCTGTGGTGAAGATGGTGCACACATTAGCTTTGTCCCAGGCGGGAGCTGAGAGGTGACATAGCATGTGCAGTCACTCTGGGTGGACGAATAGCATCTTCTCTGCTCCACTTTAGAAGCTCTGAGAAACCTGCATGTGTGCCTTAAAGATGGGATGTATGGGGATATTAGTTGCTAAAATAAAAATGTCTCTACTGAGCATGGGCAAAGTAGGTGTTATTTTAAAAGTGTCTGACTGGAACTAAACGAGAGACTTCTATAGAAACACCAACAGGCATTTCACAACTGAAAAGACCACTTTGCCTCCCCTCCTACATTTTGAGTCACTGCTACAAAGCCCTGAGAAATTAGATCTTTCTGAAAAACAGTTTGTTAGCATTTTTCGTAATGTGAACAAAACAAAATATTTTCTCAATTCCTGTTCCCAGAATCCGCTAAACTGTTTTGATGAATTTTTTTCCAAAAATTCAGCCTTAGGCATACACCTGGAATATAAAATAGCAGCCCAAATGGTTAAAGTTTGACAAAGTCTCAAAATGTGGTTTTATAATAGGAAATATTGGGAAAATTTCATATTATGCACTGTTAGCCCCGCCTATTAAAAATATTTCCTTATGTGTAGCAAAGAGCTTTACACAAACTAGCATTTGCAGATGTCGTCACTATTTCCTAGTTTGCAATAGCTCAGTAATTTTGACTTTTTCAAAATTACCAAGTGCAACAGGACAATATTAATGGAATAATCCCCTTGATGAATTGATTTTTTAAAATAAAAGCTTGCTTTGAATAATGCTGAAGAAAAATACATCTCTAAATCAACTAATTTCCATTTAATTACATGGATATTAGTTAAAAACAGCTGAACAGACTTCTTATTTTTTAATTGTGAAAATTCTCTCCCAGGCTGAACTGTGCTATGCCAAGTTTCTGTGCCGAGCACATTTTTACGGTCTAGTTATAAACCCTAGAAAAACAACGTTTATAGGAAATGTTGACACAACCTTAACTAAAGTGGTGCTAGCTGACACCTCTATATTTTCAATTTGGGGATTTCTACTGGGAAAATATAAACGCTAATGCAGTAAAGGAAGCCAACTATAATAAAACCCTCATAGTCTTCCTGTTCACCCCATGAAGACCTACTTCAAAAAGCACCAACTCAGACTGGAGATGAGTTGAAGTTAACTGCATTCCTCTGAGGGTACTAAAAATTACCTGCAGGTAGTTCAGCCTTACAGTTACTTGCAAGACCTCAGTTTGGTCAAAGCCACGTGAATATCCAATAAAAAGTCCTGAAAAGAAAACGAGAATGTGCATAAGCTTAAAAAAGGGTGCTAGTCCATTTATATCCTTCCTAGCACAACATAAAAAGAGGAAAATAGACTTTATAGATTCTAGTGAAACAAATGTAATTACACACAGGGGACAAATACAAAGATGGAAAGTGCAAAGTGAAGTTAGCTTTCCCACCTGTATCTTTTAAGTCTGGCTCACCTAAAATTAATTAATAAATGGAGAGCTGGGGCCCTGCTTAGCCTTCTTTTTAAATGTGTTTTCACAGATTCATGGACCAAGTAAGATCAGAGTGATTGCCAGGGCAGCTTCTGGGTCTTGATGAAAGAGATCTGAAAGTCTTGGGTAGTTGATCCTGCCTCAAGAATGAAAGCCAATCATGTTAGTGATATACTGGAAGTGATATATAGTGAGATGGTGTTGGAGGGAGGAGTGTTGGAAAAGGTGGTAGAGTAATCTCAGAACTTAAATATGATGGAGCCCTGGAACAGGCTGCCCAGAGAGGTTGTGGAGTCTCCTTCTCTGGAGATATTCAAAACCCTCCTGGACGAGGTCCTGTGCAGCCTGCTCTAGGTGACCCTGCTTCAGCAGGGGGGTTGGACTAGAGGATCCCCAGAGGTCCCTTCCAACCCCTACCATTCTGTGATTCTGTGAAATTCAGAATGAAAAAGAAATTATATTGTTTTAGGGCAAATTGTGCTGAACCAGCCTGATCGCCTTCTGTGATGAGATGACTGGCATCGTACATAAGGGAAGCACAATGGATGGCATTTACCTTGATTTTGGCAAGATTTTGTAGATTATTTCCCGTAGCATCCTTGTAGCCAAACTTGGGAGATATGGCCTGGACGGCTGGACTTGAAGATGTGTGGTAAACTGGTTGAATCACCAGGTTCAAAGGACAGCAGCCAATGGTTCACAGTCTAACCGGTAATCAGTTAAGTGGCTTTCTAGGTTTAACAGTGGGATTGATAGCGTTTGATGTCTTCCTTAGTTTCTTGGACAATAATCTATAATGCACTCTCAGCAAATTTGTAGATGATATCAAGTTAGGGACAGTGGTCAATATGCTGGAGGGAAGAGCTGCTGTTCAGGAGGACCTTGAGAAGCTGGAGGAATGGGCCACAAGGAAACTTCAAGTTCAACAAGGCAAAATGCAAGTCCTGCACCTGATCTGAATTAACACCATGCAGCAGAACAGGGTCAAGTCAGCTGATTTAGTAGTGGCTCGCCAAGATGCTGAACATGTCAGTAGTGTGCTCTGTGGCAGCAAAGGTCCACCTGCGTACTAGGCTTTATTAGGAAGAGGAAAGCCAGCAGGTCAAAGGAAGTGACCATTCTCCTCTCTTTGACACTCATGAGACCTTGTATGAAATAATGTGTCCAATTTGGGGTACCCTGGTACAAGAGAGATATTGATAAATGGTGGAGAGTCCAGAAAAAGGCCAGCAAGATGCTCAAGGGGCTGGAGTACCAGGCACATAAGGTGAGGCTGAGAGCACTGGCTTTGCTGAGCCTGGAGATCAGAAGGATAAGGAGAAATCTTACTGTTGTCTTCAATTGCCTAAAAAGTGGTTGTAGAGAAGATAGAGCTGACTCTTCTTGAAGCTGCACAGCAGAAAGATAACAAGTAAGACACATCAGAATGGAAAATTCCAGTTGGACACAGGGGAGAAAAAATCCCCATGAGAATAGCTGGACAATGGCCAGGCTGCCCAGGGATGTTGTGATAACTTTGCCCTTAGAGATACTCAAAACTCAGCTGGATAAGCTAACCCTGCTTTGAGGAGCAGGTTGGGCAAGGTGACATCCAGAAGACCTTTTCAACCTGAATGGTTCTGTTTCTATTTGCTATTTAGAAACCGTCCTGACTTGCCAGTTCAAGATCTGGGTGGGGAAACCAAGACTTTCCGATGTCACTTCTGGCATTTACTTGCTCAGCGGAAAAGGAGCCTGTGGGACAGTGGCACTCTGAGCAGCAGGCTGATGGGTTTCAGATGCCGTTCAGATTCCTCCTTCAGACAAACTGGCTGCTGATGGAGTTGGAGACTTGACTTTTCTGAGAGTCCAGCCTTCTCTGTTTTTAAAGAAAGGCAGGCTGAACTCTAGCAACATTAGGAAGTATTAGCCTGACTTTTTCTTCAGTTGGTATCATACATAACCTTCACCTCTTCAGAGGTGAACACTAAAAAGTTATGTAAAAAGCCAAACTGAATCACCCCAGTAAACAAATGCAAAACATATTGACCTTGTCTCAGACCTGTAATGACCTACCCTTCTACAGCTGTAACCCAGGCCATTTCATGCAGTTAACAAACTGTAGTCCCCTGATTCAGTGAGACACTTGCTGCTTTTACCATTACTTTTGTGTTAAGCCTAATTGTCTATTAAGAAGGTAATTTGGGTTACACTGCAATTAAAGTCAGACGTACCTGACCTTCTGCAGCTCCTAAGAGACTTTTTGCTAAGGTATCTCTATGAGCAGAAAAGCTTTGGATGATGTTTTTTTTAACCTTGCTAACGTTTCAGCCATGCTGGCAGCAATTCATGTAGTTTCTGCCCGCTGTCTCCTCCTTCTGTTTTCCTCAAAAGGTTTCTCAAGATATCACAGTAACCTTGGCAAAAATGTGAAGTGTACTTTAAGGTTAATGCTAAACTTCTGTAGTACATTATTTTAAGGTTTAAAAGAAAGATAGTAAGTTCCAGTATGTACCTGTCAGTACTAAATGATTGTTCATTTCCTGTGAATTGGGAATAAAGTAATAACACACATCTGGTGAGCAAAGACATGTTGCTTATTTCTTTTTCTTCTCTGAGCCATATCCTTTACCAGCTGTGAGACATCACCATGCAGAATCTCCAAATACCTTTGAGGAAAATTAAAACAAAGGAACAGAGGGCTTGAAGGGACTCCCTGTGTCTCGGAGCCCAGTCCCCCGCTAGCCCCAGGCCACATCACAAGATGCCTTTTATCAGCTGTTCTCACTCCAGCCTACAACCCTCTTTGTGCCCCCATACCCCATTGGAAGTCTGCTCGCTCCACCGTTGATTGCTCAGCTGGCTAGGTAACGTCTTTCAGCTTCCAGTTAAAATGCATTCATGGGCAGTGTATGCCCATTTGTTCTTGTGCCAGCACTGTACTTTATCTTCAAAAGATCTTTTCCTTCCTTGATACTTGACCTCTTAGTATATTTATGGTGAGCAATGACATTCCGTATCAGCTTTTGTTTTGCTACACTAAATAAGTCAAGTGCTTCTGGCCTCCTTATGCAAAGTAGGCTTTCCATTCCCTGTCATCACAGTATCTCTCTGCTGGCCTTGTTCCCAGGTCATCTTTGACCCAGGGGGGGCATTGCTGGACAAGATGTTCCAGATAAGGTCTCACCAACTTATTTTGTTAGTTGCTAACCATTTTCTCATGTGACTCATGCCAGAAGATGACATGCGAAAAGGATATACATCACCAAATGTACTAAATACATTGAGAAAAATCCAATTGTAAATATCCTTCCCTTCTTTAATGTAATATTTCTAAATGTTAGGTGCTTGTAGGCCTTGCAAGACAGTGGAGTTTTGATGGCAGATTCTGAAGCACACATTAGAGCCTAGAAAAGGAGGCTGAGATATGAAAACAACAGCCATGGAAACACAGTGACCAGAATGAAAAGAGTCCAAGGGAGAGCTGAAGTAAGATTTATTACTGTACTGCAACGGATGATAAAGGAGGTGATTAGAAATTAACGGTCAAATTCAATTCTTTATACTCTCCTGGCATGAAAAACACTTGAAACATAAAGATACACATTTACATGAATAAAAATCTCAGCCTGTGGCATTTTCACAACATCTTCCATTTGAAAGCATTAAGGATGGCAAGTGAAATTTACTTTATGCTATAAATACTGTTTGCTTCCTTCATATCTCCAAGTCAGAACAATAGAAAAATGTAACCAGTATGATTAACTGGAGAAAAGAAGATCCTTTGCGTTTTTCTGGACATGCATTCAGACTACTTAGCTCTTGAGTAACTTAATGTAAAAGTTTAAATTTTATGTTCTCATTGTTCATTTCCGAGGCGTGACCTGAATAAAATGCCTGGGGGAAAGAAACCTGAAACAAAAGGTCTCATTAATTGAACATTAGTATATGGTCTTTTACGGAATAAAATTGAAATGTATACATTGTTTATTATGATACTAAAATTACAAATTTCTTCAGACTTTCACAGCAGTTCCAGAAATCAAGAGTCTCTTTCATGATTGCTGGCAGCACTGAGCTATGCCCCAGTAGAGTAATTTTCTCTAGTATCATACACCACATAAATATCACAGCTTTTTCGGATGGTAATGAATCTTAGAGGCAAAAATTTTTTTCCAGCACTTTCATATTATATTCATAAAGGTGTGAGGGCAGCTTGAATCATTAAACATTAAACTGAAGGCAGCATTTAGAAGAGATCTGAATGGGGACCTCCCCGCTGGATTAAACGTAATGTTCTCCTAGCAGAAAATGGCTAACTCGGCTCCACGCAGGAGGTTAGCTCAACCGCTGCGATAGTTCTCAGAGAGAAGAAATTGTGGTTTGTGCAATTTTGCTTTATGTAAGGAGCAGATTCCCAGTCATCGTTTAGATGCAGTTGCATTACGCAAAGTCTTTGTACCTTTTCTGCCCTTTGTGGTTCTCTAGACACATGAGTGTTGTCTTTCTGCATGTAAATCTCGGTGTGTTTTGAAGATATTTTTTGTTCGTGACCTGCCTACTGGCTACGGCTCAGATTACAGTGGTTTTCAATGGACGTTAAGCACATGCCGGTACTTTTTCAGGCAGGAATGACCTCTTGAATGTGGAGCTGTAAAATGCAGCTACTGTGTTTACTCAGTTGAGGGACAAATCGTGCTCCACAGGTCTCGTATTCTCAGGCTGGTTGTAAACCTTTTTGTTTTGCTTATACTACATTCTGGGACTCAAATTTCTCACCTTCCTGGGGTCGCTGCCTGTACAAGACTCTTGAAAAATAAGACTGATTCAGGCCTAGTTGTGCGTCAGTCACACATCCAAATCCCTGTCAGCTCAAGCATAACGCCCAATAATGGAGAAAACTCAGCTGCACTGTTGCTACATGGGATTGTCTTTTTTATTCTACTGTCTTCAAATGAGGCTATTTCAGGAACTGAGAATAATTCCCTTCAAGCAACAAAGTTTATATAGCCAACATAAACAAACCTATGCCTGCTTCATGCCAGGGGAGGAGAGAAGGGGATGATATTTCTCTTGCTACCAACATAAGCTCTTTGGCTTGAATAGTATTTTTGGCAGATGCTACCATATTTAACTTCCCACAATGGCACTGTTTATTTAAGGTCAATGTAAAACATCCCTGGCCCTTCTCTTAGATTTTTCAGTCCGCCAGTTGACATTCATGTATCCTTTTAAGCACATTTTTTTGTGGTGCCTTTGGAATTACTACTTGGTGCCTTTAAACTAAATACATCCAAGCAACGAGAACTCCATCTTAGCAGGGCAAGGAGATCAGCTGCACCAGCTACACAACAGCTCATGGATTTCACTGCTTTCTGTACATCCTGTTCTCACAAGTAGTTCAGAGGAACAAAATAACTGCCAAACCAGCGGTCTACCTAGCCAAGTACCTTGTCACCAGCAAAGATCAGCTGTGATTACTTAGAGAAGAGTGTTAAAAAAGTATAGAGGTGCTCTGCCTAATATGTACTTGACCTTCTGGAGATCATTTTGCCCAAGGCTGCAGTGTTTTGTTTTATCAGACTGACCTATGAGTAATTTACTTCTGGTTTTTGCTCTCTGCATTTTTGTGGTATAGGAAATGTATTCGCAGCTATAAATCTTCCCCAGCTTTGCATTTGATTTTAAATATGGTATCTGTAGCTGTAAAAATAAGTTTCAAATCCTTACAGCAAGTTTACTAGGTCCTTACAGACAATGGCTTATGGTCAGCCAACACAGCTTCAGTTTTCTACAGAACATAGTCATTTTTCACCCACAATTTCAGGGTGAAGCCTCCTTCTCTAGTGAGTCCAGTGACACTGTTCCCATTTATACCCGTTATGTGCAAGTTGCTGGTCTCTGGCTTTGCGTATGCCAGAGTAGAACTGCGCTCCAACCAAAGCCACTGCCTCATAATATCCAGCTGCTCTGCAAGTTGCCACAGCTGCTGCTGAGCCACCACAGGCTGCCCCTGTGAGTCTCTGTGGCCACAGCCATAGGACATCTCTGGCCAGGAGCACCCTGCAGGTTTGGGGTCAGACAGCTTGAGCAGCCAGTACTTGCCCTGACATTCCCCAGGGATGGCTGGGGAATTCAGTCTTCACCTTTCTTGTCTGCTGCAGCAAATATGCTGGGGATGGACTTACTATCTGCATCCTGCCTAATGTTTCTCCCAGATGTGTTATTTCTGCTAAACAGCGTTTACTGTTGGTATTTAGGTAAAGCTTTGGCTCTGGATGCGCAGAGCTTCTGGTCATGCTCTTCTACTGTTTTCCTCAGGTGATAACATCATCTATTACTTTGGCACCCTCATCACCTTCACTGCTTTTTTCCTGTACTTCCCTGTGACATAGTGTGGGTGCCAAACACAACCCAAACAGCTGTCTGCAGAAACAGTGTCTCCCAGAGGAGGGGCAGAATGTGGACAAACAAGGGCTCTGTTTTCCTAAGGACACCTGCCAGAATCCTGCTGATGCACCAAGCATAGGAAAATATTTGGCACAAGCCACGTCTCCAAAGATTTCTCTCCTTGTAGGTACTGGAAAATATTTCAATTTTAACATACGTATTTCATTTTTTTGGTTCTCTCTCTATAAGTGAATGCTTCTGCCTTTCCCTGCTGCAGTGTCCCACCAGCACCACCACTCGCAGTTTCTCAGCTCTCTCAGAGCACTTACCCAGCCCTATTTTAGCTCCTGCCTCAAGGTGAGTGGTGTGAACTGCTGTCACGCTGCACTCTCTCTGCTCTGTCCTGTGCTTCTGAGAGTTTTCTTTTTCCTCAGAAGACTTCCCCTAACACTTTTTCAGTTTTTTAAGTCCTTGGACTTTCCAACAAATGCATCTTCTTAATGGCACTAAGATTATTTTTTTTTTAACCCATTAATGGGTACTGCCTTCACTGCTATACTTACAAATTGTGCTGAGGTAGTGGCATGACTAGAATATTAATAAACAAAGCACTAGCTTGCTCAGGAAACACAGGCAAGATTAGATGGAAGGAGATACACTGCTCTGCATTCAAGGGCACATGTGTGTGCTGGGAGACCCAGAACATGGAAGAAGTTACAATCTCTGGAAGCTAAAAGGGGAAAAGAATATGAGGGTTTTGATTGCAGAGATTATGAAATATTAAATAGGGAAGACCTGAGTCTTTTTGTGTCCAAAAAGAAGAATCAGCCAAAGGACACGATTTTATATTAATGAGGGATTTCAACAATCAGGTATTCATTGGGGAAAGAATGCAACAGAACGCTGATGTCCAGAGAGTTCAATGTCCAGAGAGTGGCAATGTCGTTTAGAAAAGTGGAGGAAGGAGTCAGAACGTGGGCTTTTCCGGATTTGATGCTAAGCAGTAAAGAATTACGTGAGAGTGTGTGGCAAAAGATAACGTGAAAGAGTAACCTTGGTGTCAGAGGGTATATGATCCTTGGAAAGGAAATGAAGAAGAGAAAAAAAAAAGGTGATGGACTAGAAGTATGGAGGCTTCAATGAACTAATGATAGCTGATAGCTAAGAGCACATAAGCATTAAAGACAGCTGTAAATTCCTCAAAGAAATGTTTCTAAGGACAATAGTATACATTATTCCACATCAGAGAAACTATAGACAGTGTAAAGAGAGACCAAACTGGCTGAGCTATGATCATTCACAATATGTGCCCAAAGGAAGTAAAATAAAACCAAGTCAGATTACTCAGGGCACAGAAAAAAAAGTAGCCTGACCATGTAGGACCAAAATCTGTGCTTTGTCTTTCCTGGTTCTGTTTTTTCTGATCCAAAATTAGATGCAAAGAGGAAGAGACATGAAGCCAACAAATTCAGCAGTAATGAAGGCGAATCCAAGGAAAGTGATGGTTTCTATTTAAAAATGAAGGAAAGCTATAAAGCCAAGAAGGCTGAAGTAGATAATTTTGCATCACTTTTCACTCAAATAATCAGCTCTAACCAGCTGTCTAGTGCAATTAAGACTAACGATTGCAGAGTTTAGAACAGAGAATAGCTAAAGGAACTCCTAGACAAGGCTAGGTGCTTTCACTTCAGTTGCACCTGCTTGATAAACTCCATCTGTGGATGGCACAAAACCTTGGTTAGAAAACTGTACCCAGAAGAAAAAAATCTATCAGCAGTTCTCTGTTACAGTACAGGTATATTTCTGGAGGGCTTCCATAGGAATCTGTTCTGGATCATTTTCTGCTTGATGTCTTTCCTGAGGGTCTGAATAATGCAATATATTTAATGAGTTTGCAGATGACATGGAGATGGAGGGACTGCAGATGGACTGAACAACGGGATTAGAATTCAAAATTATCTTGAAGAAATTTATTGAAGAAATGACCTGCAAAAACCAGAATGAAAATGAATAGGGACAAGTGCAAAGAACTATGCTTGGGCAAGAATGATCACCTGAGCGGGTCGCAGGGGGACCTGGCTGCCGGTCAGCTCTTCAGGTAGGAGTCTGGAGTTGCAGTGGGTCACAAGCTGGGCAGGGCTCAGCACAATCACGCTGTTTCAAGATGACAAACTCAATACTGGAGGGCATCAGCTGGAGCACCATACCCAGTTTTAACCCATGCCTCTCAAAAAGCATGGAAACTAGTTCAGAATGATTCAGCAGAGACCAGCATGAATGACTGGCAGTCAGAAACACGACCTGGGAGGAAAGCCTGAGAGAAACACCCTTGCACAGCCTAAACAACACAGAAAGAAGATAGAGGGAAAAGGAACTATACATGATAACTGTTTTCAAATATATAAAAGGTCCCATTAAAAAAAGTGGGGTTTTTTGTAAAACCACAGGCTTAGATTATAGCAAAATTCTTAAATTCAGCATCAGGTAAAACTAACTAGTGGTAAAGTAGTAGAGAGCTAGATTAGATTGCCTGCGAGTGGGGAAATCACAGAACTGCCATCACTGGAGGTTTGTAGGAACAGGTGAGACAGACAGCCGTCAAAATACGCCTAGAAGTAGTTTTTCCTGTTAGTGGGTAAAGAGTTGGGCTGCATGATCTCTTGACTACCATTCTAGCCATATATTCAATTTTATGGAACTGTGCTCATTTATCATTCAATTTTGCAATTTGTTCACATGCTCCCTTTGGAAGGAGTTCATTACTTAGAGGCCTAAACCTTACTTGTTTATCACTTGCTTTTGGTGGATTTTTAGTGTTAAAATTCATGATGGTCCTGCTTTGGCTAGTATACCTCTGTCCTCCTTAAAATTTGGAGCCATCCCACTTGCTTTCAGGTTTATAATCCATGCATTTTTGATGACAACATTTTCCTCTGACTCTACAAAAACCATCCTCTGAACTGGAAGTGCTGTTCTTGCCCTTCTCATTCCTGCTGGGCACACTTCCCTGCCACTTGGAAAGTCTCACACAGTGATGCTGTCTTTCTGGTCTTGCACCTTATTCCACAGATCAGCATTAATTTCCCTATGTTGTCTGCACAGAATACAGCTCCACAGACTGTTTTGAGGGACACTAATTCTTGGCATCAGACTAGACTATGTAACTCTTTTTGCATGGTCAAACCTATTCTGTGGTAAATAAAATCAGGAAGGATTAACTGGATCACTGTTTCTATCCCTATCTATGCTATCATTCCTAGATAGAAGATATTGAACAGAAACTTGAAAAAGAAAAGAGTATTTTGAGACTAGACTAATGGTAAGCATATTCAACTTTTTAAGATGATGGGTGTTTGCCCTTCAAAATACAAAGAGGAGAATGATTAGAAGAATGAAGGATGGCGGCAGGAGCACATGGCTTGAGTGTCACTTCATGGTACAGGGACAGGTTTTGTTGATCTTCAAGATTTTCCCTGGAGTAAGCGGCAAGGTAAGAAAGAGAATCAGGAGGACCTGATGACTGAGGCCAGCTCCTCCTCTTTTCCTTAACCCCGCTCTTCTCAGCAATTCATTCTTAGAGATTTTGACTTGTGCTCAATTTCCCTAGCAGCAGAGTTCATATGTACTTGATTACTTACACAGGAGAAAATTTAACCATGAAAACCTCATATGTGAGGGATTAGCTGAGGGCAAAGTAGGGCTCTTAAACTCTTAATGTAAGTATGGTCATGACAGCACAGTTTGATTAAATTGAAACATTTCACTTAGCAAAGTATAGATTTAATTCTAATAATTTCAAAGGTGTCAAAAAGGAAGGGGTACTCATTTCACTCATCGTGTACTGTCTGCACATCTGTCTCCCTGAGGGGAACAACGAACAAACCCTGCATGGAAAAAATAAACCATTACCTTTCCTGTACATCACTCATCTTCTGGTACTTGCAGTTGTTATGGACACATCTGCATGATTTCTACAAATCCTATTACACCTCATATACAGAAATGAGGTTAGCGATATCAAGTTTTATTTGAGAGGCAGGACACACTGAGGCAGACACTGTTTTTCTGTATTAAGATAAAATATACTTATAAAAGTTCTGTCTTTTATTTTCTGCAGATATAAAAAAAGCCTTACTTGTCATGCAAATGTTCTTCAGGATACTACTGCCATCTTTTTTATATTGTAAGTTTCCTCACTGACCATGGTTTTCATGCTTAATTTTTATGTTTACCATCAGTCATGCAATTCCAATTGACATATGATTTGATTTTTCTGCTACATAAACCAATTTTACATCAGTGTAGTTCCAGTAACCAGGGCTACACACGCCATAAGAAAAGCACCAAGCTCTTTTTTATTTCCTTTAGATTTTCCTTCCTAAAGTTCTCGGGACAGATTCTTCGCTGATTTATTTTTTTCTCTGTTGTCTTCTACATGGCTCTGCTGACTTACTCTGTTGGCAAAATCTGCCCTCCATTGTTGCAAGTTAACTTTGAAATGAGTCAGTTAAAATTTCTGCTGTTTTGTTTTCTTGAAACCTTTCCTCTGGGTTGAACATTTTGAGCCCTCTTCCTGCCCCCGTAGGCACCCATGTGATTTGCTAAAAAAATTGGTGTGAAATTGCTGGCCCAACTTGCAAGAGAGGTGCCTAAAAATAACCACCTTGCAATCAATGGCCGATCTGAAGAAATCTGGTTTATACTTTTTATGTGATGTGATAAATTACTGCTGTGCTGTATTACGAGTTTATACTGAGAGTGACTCAGGTGGATGGTATGAGCTGCTCTATCCACCAGCTAAGGATCTGCCTCACTTCTGCTTCATAGAGAAGTGAAAAAAGCAAAGCAGATTTCTGACTGGTTCTGACTTCAGTAACAGCGAAGCAACTCTGCAGGTGTGTGTGGAGACTGAGAAAGCGTGCAGTCGTCACCCTCTTACTATTGCCACAATTTAAAAGCCAGTCGGCAGCAGGAACAGGAAGCGAAAAGGTCACAAGAGGACAGTGTCCATGGCCAGCATCAGGTTTCAGAGTAGGGACCATAAGGGAGAAAATGAAAAACATTTGGACTTAATCAAGGCACTGAACTGGAAAAATGAAGAACAGTTGAAAGCTGCAGAGATGGGGCATTGTACAAACTTCTTTCCTTGACTGCAAAGTAACCTTGCAGTAGCTTCGGCTACTGAGAATAAGGAAGGAAGAGGTTGGTAGAAACTGTGGCTCTGAGATCTACCCTAGAGCACTGGCTTTCTATAGTGTAGTAGCAACAATAAAGGCAGAGGAGGGAGTACAATAGGAAAGGGGTCTGGGAGAAAATGACATACATTGCTTAGAGCTTTGCTCCTCAGCAGATAGCGCTTTTGCGTCTTTGAAAATATGCATTTCTCCTAGAAGTAGCTTTTCAGTTGCCATCTTCAATTTTCTGCTCAAGAATTCTCCTTGTCTTTACATATACTATGTAAATAGCAGGTAAATCTTGAGTTATATAAAATAACATTGTGGATAATATGCACATATATTTGCTTGTATTTCTGTAAAAAAAAAAAGTGGTGAGGACAGCGGCACAAAATGAGATGAAAGAAGACAAGATGCTGGAGTCCTTCCTACCCTTTGAAAGGCCTGTCTGCACTACAGCTTTAATGAGCTAAAGGCGAGGGTATCTAACTTAGTTCCAGTCCTTTGTGTTTTGTCACTAGTTTGGAAAAAACAGTGCTGAAGCACAAAATCAGGGGACTTTCTTACATTTGGTGGCCTGCCCATACTTCAACATGAAAGCACATTAGAAAAACTGTAGTCCTGGGCATCCCAGACAGGCAGACACTGAAAATGCTCGACCTCAAAGGCTATCCTTTCAACTGCTGTAAATTGGCATAGCTACTCAACCGAGCAATGCAGTGCTGCTCGATATGGCAGTGGTATAAATTTACCCATCAGAAGCTGTACGCGCATGTATGAGGTTATTGAATAAGCAGGGATTCCAGTTAGATGAGGGTCAAAATGGATGTTGTGTGTCTAAATGCATAATTTCTTTTTTTCTTTACAGCCAAAACAAAAACTAAGAAAAATATATTTTGTTCATGTGCAGAGACTAAGGCAGATTTGCTATAAGACTGGGTAAGCATGTCTTCTGCAAAATTTTCTACAGAAAGACAGATTTCTAGCCCAAGATTCAGGACAGAGGGATGCTCGTGAGTAGGAAAAAAGGGACACAGCAATTATTTTACATGGGCTGTCTTCTACCTTTTAGAATCACATTTAATGAAGCGAGACAATTAATTTTCAGTATAATCAAATGAAAAGTTGGACATTAAACTCTTTTTCCCATTCTAGTTTGCAGCTGCAATTTCTCAGCTTTACCAGCTTGAGGACCCCTTTGGCCACATCCTTATCTACAGAAAACTGGCTCCATTAAGAATAGAATGATGTTGACTTATATTATATAGAGGTGTGGCCCTCAGTCCAGGTATGTCTTCAGTTGGATGTGGGACCCTGATTCTCCCATGCATTGCTTCGTATGCAGCTGTCTGGGCAAACCAGCTGCAAACTGTGCATAGAAAGCTGCTCAAGTACCAGATAGTAGCCTGCATCTATTTTTCATGAGAAGTATCATACATAAAGACAAGGTAGTGCAGAATCAAAGCAACCTCTTGTTCCCTCCCATAACATACAGGAAAAGGATGGAGCATTGATCCCCACTGAGGTAAAGATTATGTAATAATAATATATTAATACAGAGAAAAATGAAATACAAGTAATTTTTTGATAGAAATATGTTCTTTTCAGTAAGGAGACTTAGAAGTTTGTGGGTCTCACATAAAAGTTCTTTTTAAATTACGTTTTGTGGCAATTCTTTCTAAAAATGGCTGTGGCGTGCAGTAAATAGTACAGTCATTGCTTTGAAAAAGGCTGTGTCTGCAGTGGTATGAAAATAAAATCCCACATCAAAGAGTACAGTACAAGTTAGCCCTGACCCACAGACAAAGGATATTTATGCACGGATGTGTGTGGAGTTTTTTCTAAGCAATGCTTTTCCATTTTGTTGTTTTTGAACTGCAAATATTTTTCTCTTTTGTTTTCCCATCACTGCTGAAATGTGTTCTTTTTCAACCTTGGCAGAGTACTGGGCAGGTGTACTGAACGCCCCAAACCTGAAACTGAAGGGATGCTCGCATGGTTCACTCGAAGCTGGTAGAGTTTATTCTGGTATCATTTAAGCCAGATTTATGCTGATGGAACACCTCTGGGTGAAGTCCAGGTCTTCTTGAACTCAGGGCAAAGACTGACTCCAAGGAAAGCCAAATGAAATCACCTTACAGAGAAAGTGTTGGAAATACCTTTGTTATTTATACATTCGACTTCAACCAAGTGATCTAATTGTTGATGAGTTTCAGTAAAGTACATCCCAACTGATACCATTAAAGTCAACCGAGTTTATCTTTTTTTACATATGTGGGATCAGGATCCGGGTTTGTCTAAAGATTTTTATCATTCATTTAAGTGGAAGAAGCAAAGCTAAAGGTTCTTATTTACAGCCGAATAAAGATGTAAAAATAAGAGTAGACGTAGAGAAAAAGGAGAATTACAGTGAAATCCTCTGAAGTGTCCGGCCTACTAGGGAGCAGCTTCTGTTGCCACTGCCTCTGCCAGCCTGTACAGTTACATGCCATCCTTATGTTTCTCTTCCAAAAGCCTCATCAAGGAGGTTTCTGCCTTTTCTTATGTTACCTTGCTCACCTAGAATATCACCAAGCAGGTTTTGTACTCCTTTTTACCTCTTGAAAGTGTTGGCAGCATTTTAATGTTTGTAAGTGGTATCTGTGCCAGCTAGATGGGAACTCCTTTTCTTTTTTTCAGCCGTTACTGCTGTCAGAGGCAAATTTAGCCATAGGTGCCAGGCAGTACTCATTAATGTCCTACCATGTACGTGTGTGGACTGCTGCAGAGGTCCTGGGCTCAGTCCTCTCCTTCAGAAGTGGTACGTTTAGTTCCAGCTAGGAGTCACTGAACATGAACATCTAGCAGGCACTGTCAGAGCAAATGAAGCAGAAAAGGTGCTCCCAAAAATCAGTGGACACAAATATCTCCCCTCTGCTTTCTGAAGAGATGCCAATTCCTCCTGCGTATACACCTGGTAGAGCAGCACTGCTCAAAGAAACATCTCAATCTTCCATGGCAACAAGCCCAGAAGCTGATCTGCCAGCCCCAGCCTGGTTAGATACTAACAGGCAGTAAGTGGGGGTAGCCAGCTTCCCAAGGAGCAAGAGCAACCTAGTTCTTCTGCATCATGGACAACTTTCACACTGCTGCTCTGGTGCTGCAACTCTTAGGTGACTTCTAGGACACAGATTTCTAGGAACTGTCCTTTGCCTTTCTCACAATTTTCTAGGAGGCCCGGTCATCCAAGCTCTGTTTCACCACCTATCCCAGGAGTCCTGCTAGCTGCCTGAGCCCACAAGCATGTCTCATACCACGTGCAGTGATTCCAGAAGAATAGCTCTTCAGTCTTCACCTTCCTGCTCCTTCTTCATTAAGCATATTTCCATGTCCTCAGAAGCCCTATGAAACTACACTGCCAAATCTGTTTGCCCACACGCCTGCCGATGCAGGTGTACTCTGACAGACCTGCTTGTGGCACTCAGCAGCGTCCCCAGCATGGCCTGTCCGCAGGTCAAGAGCGGCACTGGCAAAATCATTAGATGCCAGTGGAAGAATCATGGCAGTTGCCAGTTTTAAGCCCAGTCTCCAAATTCCTATAGTTTCTGGTAGGCATCCTAGAATTCTCCATTAGAGAAACCACTGTGGAATAGCTTCACGGAATACTGAAGAGTTTATTCATATAGGCATAGAGCTGCAGAGACTGTATGATTAACAAGAAAAGCACCTTGACTCTGGAAAAAAAAAGTGGTACGGGTGCACTGCTGTTTAATATGCTTTAATTACTTCACTTTTAATGAATGAATAAACCAATCCAATGGAACAACCCTGAGCAGACTTATCTTGGAATATCTCACTGATGTCCCCCATGGCATACCCACTCTTTGCATCTTTCCTGTCTATTGTTTAGTAAAAAGGACTTCTAATTTTGTACACTTTATTCTTCAGCCTGTTGTAATTAGGAGTATCCCTTCAAAAACTTTATTTCATTCTCTCTTCTGTAGAGAGAAAGCTTTTACATTAAAAATCAAAACCGCCCTTCTCCCATATTCTGGTTTGGTATTGTGCATACTCTGGCATCTTGAATTTTACCAATGCAAATTTAGAGACGGGAAAGATGTAGTTATTTATCCATAACATAAAACATGCTTTGGTACATGTTCCTAGCTAAATATATAAAAAAAGACAACGACCAACTCAACAACATCTCCTGAAAAATTTACATTCTCAATTCAGTGACATTTTTCATTATGTACCTTCATTTGGCTTAGTACGCTATGCATGAAAGCATCAGATCTAGAATTATCAGTGACAGTTACTAAACTTCAGCTTTTACCTCCTGTTACTAGGGTTGTTTTTTTTTTATTTCAACATAATTCTGACTACATTTTCAAGTCTAAAGCATATAATTCATAAAAAATATTAAACAGACATTCAGATGCATTAGAACCTTTGTTCTCTTCTCAGAGTCACCCATTTCATCTCTAGGACTACACTTATGTGTTAAAGGCTTGAAAATCTTGTACTGAGTGTCAATATCAATTAATTAGTGATGATTTAAATAACCTTATTGTGTGTCATTTGGGAAAAACCTGGTGATAGCAAAACTTATACTTTCTCCTTGTTCCTTCCAGGTACAAATCAAAGTTTGACTCCCTCACACTCAGCCTGTCTTTCAGATGTGTAATTTATATCCATTACATTTCATCTCTAGATATGATGCTCTGACTCTCATGTAACCTAAATTATGTAATATGCATGCTCATGAATGAAAGGATAGTTGTTGCTTTTTTAAAGGAAATAAACAGCAGGGTATACATCATCATTGTTATCAAAGAGAGCTTTATTGAATTATTCCTTTGACTCTAATATGAAACACCCCACTGTAAAACTCAGTAACTCAAGTATGAACAAATGGACTAATAACATACTTTTCTGACCAAAGATTCCTCTATTCCAGTGTCCTATCCCTTAGCAGATATGTAGGGAAGAGTATTACAACAAAAGCATATTTCAGTACTTCCTTGGAACACCCTCCCACCTTCCATAACTTGCAGACCCGCGGCTGCCTATTTTAAAATTATTTTTAACTATATTTTATATATTAAGATGATATTATCAGAATATAATAATATGTACTGTATATTATTATAGAGATTATATTTAGCATACTTGTCATTATTAGGCTAACACCTTTCTTTAGCTTTACTCCACAAGCTGCAAATTCTAGCTAGATTGCTTGTGCCAAACAAAAGCACCCTCCTCGCTTTTTTCCGGACTGGCCCTGCTGCTCTGGAACTCGGCATGGGGGGAGCACCTGTGGGAGACTTCACGTCTCAACAAGGCCTTGGCATGGAAGCAATCCCAGCAGATTTCAAACTCCTCACATCTTGGGTGCATCTATTGCATAATGACCAGGATCTGTCTTATTCCTTTGCTGTCCTCTGTACCAGAGGTATCACGAGGTTCCTGAGACCAGTCATCTCCGTTCTTCTCTCTTACATCTGCTAAGTAATTCAGCGAGTATATTAAATTTCCCTTCACTTGTGTTCTTGTTACTATGTGGACTATAATTGGTTGGAATTCTCTACGATATCCTGCATCCTTCTTGTGACATATTTTGCCCTTAACCAAGGAGACAAATTACCAAAATGGTTCCATTTCTTTCTGTGCAAGACACAGATGTCCTGGCACAGGATTTGCACTGAAGAATCACAGCTCAGTATTACCTGTCTTTTCCTTCATCTCACTGCTAGACTGCTCGTGGCCAAGAGCTGGACTGTCACAGGCCTTACAAGCTTCTTTCCTTAACTTCGCTGCTTAAGAGATATTTGCAATATCGCTTTTTCTCTGGTTTGGTTTTTTTTTTCCTGCCGGTCAGTCCCCTGGTAGTAACATAGGAATCCATTGAGAAACTTTGTCGACATCTGAAAGAGGAAGAGTCTTAAGCGTCTAGAAGAATATTATGTCCTTACTGGTTTTGCAGCAATAAGTAGGTAGGGGAGTACAGTGACCTAAAATAGTACCGTTGTGTGGGATTATTGGACATAAATTGTGACATATTTTAGGTGGCAGTGGCTGGCTGAGCTAGCAAGCTCAGAGCATCCCAGACGTAGTACTGGTGTCCTTTGAAAAACTGGGATTCAGGATGGTCCTGAATGGGACAGAGGTGGACAAATGTATATGGAATCAAGGTTCATGAATTTTAAGACTATTGGAACAACATTTCTTGCCTTATGCTGTCCTTTTAAGAACATACTGTTCATGGTTTTAAAGCTAAAATTGGGTTTGGTGCTTGTATAACTTTTCTATTTAAGGATCACAATGTACTATGAGCATTAGATTATTTTCACACACACCTTCTGAAATTAGGCACTTGCTATATTAATAAGCAAAACACATAAACTGGCTTTGCTCATTTAAAGTACAGCTCTAGCTTTTTCTTGGTGGACCTTACTCTCTAACACCTTTTAAATATACCTATGTACAAATAATACATATGAAAAATAACAATAAATGTGTCAACTATGTAAAACACTTGGATAATAAACTATGAAAATTATTAAGCTTCTTCACTATTGATTAAAAACTATAATAGTTGGTTTCATATATAGAATCATAGAATCATAGAAAGTTTTGGGTCGGAAGGGACCCCTAGAGGTCATCTAGTCCAACCCCCCTGCAGCGAGCAGGATATATATGTACGACATGAATCCTGAAAAGAGAAAGTACAAAGAATTATGAAGAATAAACATAAATTTTGAATGCTTTTAAACATACTGATTTTCTGGGGGTTTCAGAGGACAGACTTTTGTTTAATTGAATTTCTGGGCTGTTGCCAGGCTGTCACTATTCCCTAGAGCAGATTCTCTGGACATCAGAAGCTCTCCCCTGGAGTTGCATCTATAGACATTAAAGATTCAGGGTCGTTAGATACCTTAAGCTGGAGAGACAGAGGACTAGGTCCTAATTACAGCTTATGCCCATTTAAGGTTCTTTAAGCTTGATGCAGAAGCCTTGCTGCAAATGAAAATCAGGACCTCAGTCGCTTCAAAAGCACTGACAAAAAAGGTTAAAATTCTGTTTAACTTCCTCTTCTTATCAAAGTCTTGGAAAAAGAGAGCCTTTCTACAACCACCGAGGCACTGCATGTTTTATCTGAAGTCTGCTGTTTAAAAAGGGCAATTGATTTTTCCACATTAAGGGCAAAATAGCAGGAGATCTGTGCCTCACTAACTCTTACACACATACCTGCTAGCAACAGAGAAGCTCACTATTCAAATCAAAATGGGATTTCTGGGTTTTAACTGTGGGTTGCAAGGCTCAATTCCTTTTGCCTTGTCTTAAATTAAGAGCCAGAAATTATTTCCCCATGAGACTTCAAGTTAGATCTTTGCCAAGTCCATGGGTCACTTGATTGCATCCAGAAGTTTACTCTAAACTTAGCTGGTGATGTGTCGATGTGATGAGGTTTCAGCACATGATACTTCACAGTGACCGAAGCTGGTTCCCATGATTTTTTAATTCCATTGGGGAATAGGAGTACCTAAAATCTGAATATAATTTTCAGGTTTTTATTCCATGTTATATTTTTCCAGAAATGCAAGCACTTACGAGGACCTTTGATTTCTCACTTCTGTCTGTAGGCCACAGAGTTATTCATGGAAATGAAAAACAAACCTGCCATGTAGATGCACTGCTGTGAAAAAAAATATTACTAATTAACTGTGGAGTAAGTGACTGTGATAAAACCTCTTGGTAATATGCCTGGCCACTGTGGGACAAGAGGTCACGCTTCACGTGCCAAGAATGACAGCGTGATGCTACAGGGCTTTGAGAACCAGTCGGAGAGTCAGTTCTCTAGTTCAGTGACCTCACTTCAGTGGGAACTGTACAAACACAGAAGTTGACCAAATAAATTTAGATGTATTTATAACTCTCCTGTGTAGTGAAGTATGCTGAAGACAAGGGATGTAGAAATTGCAGATTGCCAGTAATGGTAAAAGAAAACAACAACAAACACAACTTTAAATATATATTATATAGAGCAGACAAGAAGAAAAAAACAACAAAACAAACCAAACTTTCCAGAGAAGACTGACAAAAGCTCAGTGACACTCAGCTTTTCCATATCAGGATCCTTTTCCTATCTGGTTCGCCCCTGAGAGGAGCCTCCATCTTCTTTAACAGTCTGGGCAGAACAGATTGGCTAGGGTCCTCCGAGGAACCTTGCAACAACATTAAGGCTTCCTTGCCTCAGTGCCTAACCGGAAAAGGAGAATATCGTTTTCTTGCTCACTGGGTATCATTACAGAGAAAGTATTCGAATTATTTCTTTAAAATGAAAGAAAGGAAATACTAAGTAAGAACTGCTTGAAGAGGTATTAAAGAACTATTTTAAATTTCTTGAGGTTAAAATGAAGACAATTCTTTGCAGTCCAGTCTCCCACACATCCCTTTCCCCTGACTTTGCAGAGACCTATGGGATGATGTAAAACAAGTCCAGAAGCAGCACAGGAGATTGCAATTTTCATTAAAACCATGGGCTTATACTGTGATTCAAGAGCAATTCTCTCACCCTCAGCTCTGCAGCTCTGCCAGACAGTGCTCCATGCGTCACCTCTGCACTCCCAGCAGGCCTTGTGCAAACTGTATCCTGGGACAATCGCCCGCAAGCAGCGAAGACCCAACGAGCAAGTCTTCTGCATTGTGAAACTGAAACACAGAGAGGCAATTCCTTGTACTACAGCACAGACATACTGCAAAAACACATACAAATGAAGATTTTTATGAGAACGTGCAATAAACCCTCCAGAAAGCTAGTAGTGCATCCTTGCCATGGATCATCAGGTGTTAAAAGAAGAGTTACCTGCGCAGGGTTCCTGCTCTAGTCATTGCCTTGAAAGCGCTCTCTATGAGCTGTAATCGTCATTCAGAGGTTTATTTTTACGAAGCACCTCTTCATCGTCAGCGTAACAGCTTCACCAACTAACTCAAAATTCTAAGCAAAACTAACAATCCTTCAGTCTCTGAAGCACGGCATCATTTATTACTACACAGCATTTCTGGAATAAGATATACGCTGGCAAAGTATTATTTCCTGCATTTCTGTTACAAAGGGCATTCTATGCTTTCTTTGGAAAAAGACGCCATATTTGAATTTTTTCAGTCTTGTAGTACTTGTCCCTCCTTTCAGGCTTCATTGACAGTGCTACAGGAAGATTCGTAGCAAATACCCTTTATTCCCTCGGATGCGTAGCAGCTGGGCTGGTTGACAGACTTACAACTCTGCACATTTTTCAAATGTTTCCTTAACTGCTTTTTAGGAACAGCTATTTTTAAACACCCTTTGTTACTTCTAAGTTGTCCAACCTTTATGGAAATTTCTTTCCAAATGATTACAAAATGGCCTCTTCGCTACTTCTGAATCATTCATTTCTGTCCTTCCCATTTAATCTTGTGTTTATTTTCAGTTTCCCTTCCCTCTTTTTATTCTGTTTGCGAAAGCTTATTTTTCCCGTATTTTTAAGTAAAATTTCATTTTTTCTATCCTCCCACTTTAATAATATTTTTATTTATGTACTTATTTCTCTTATCTTCCTATTTCCCAAAAATTTCTGCTTTTTTTTTTTTTCTTTTGCTTTCCATTGCTATAGTTCTTTGTGGAGGCATTTTAGTCCACAGCAGTAGTAAAAAATATTTTGTGATGCTAAGAGAAGTGAGTTTGCTTCTTCCTGCTTGCAAGCCTGCAGGTTTCCTCTCAGTCATCTGGGTTTCCTTGGCTTCTCATTAAGAAAAACAAAAAAAGAGACAAGAACTATGTGTTCTTGGCTTGTCATAGTATTTTATTACCTTGAAGCACAGAGATCAACTTGTTGGGCATAAAATGAAAACTTCATAACAAGCAGCTTGTTTTTTTAAAATAATTTTTATTTGGCACCACCAGTTCATTCCTTTCATGTTGCTGAAATCTATTGCTGTCTTTGAAAAATCAGTCATCCTAAGCTGGTACAAAATCAGTTCAAAGAGAGATTTTTCTTACTTCATGATTTCTTAGAAGCTTTCGAAAGTGTCACCTCAAGAGAAGGATAATAAATACTTAAAATATGTCCTACTCTCTTCCATGAAGCAATAATAATGGATATAAATTCTGGCCTTCCACATATCAAAACACAAAAGCTATGCTGAAAGATTATTAGGAGGTTGAGAAATCACATCCTGAGAAGTTAGGAAACGCCAACCAGCATTATTCTGGTTTTCATGCACTTGAAGATGATGATACAGTTCTTAGTTATGTGTGTCCACTTTTCTTTTTTTTTTTCAAAACAGAACAAAGGTTCACTAAGTGAGCAATTACCGTGTATTTGCTTTTTCTTCATGGCTAGGTAAGTGATGCACCCTACAGACCTCCGTTGTTTTGGCTACTGGGCCAACCACTAACAGTGATGGATTCTCATCTTCTGTGGAAATGAAGTTGGTTTTGACCTTTAGTCTGCAAATTTATATTATTGTAAGGGGAAATATGAAAATTAAGCATTTTGGATCCATTCCAGGATCTGGAATGGGATGTGTTCTTTGTGTGCAAGACCATTCTGCTTGTTGTCCCCAAATTTGATCCTTCCTTCTTCTACCTACTCCTGCAAGTCTAGCTTGTCTCATTTCAGCAGACTGAAGTCTATCATCTACTTCCCTATGGACTTCTGCCCAATCTCAGTCTTCTTGTGCAGTTAGTTTTAAGATACGATCAAAATCATTATCTGAAAACCTCCATTCGGCCATCCTCTAACACTGGTACTTGAACTCTGAAGAGCTGGGGTTCATCTACTTGAGGTAGTTGCCATAGGATCCTCTTAACCGCCAGAGGAGAAGAAATGGGAATTTACTGGGCACCACTGATCCATTAGAGACTTCAGGAGATAAATTGCTGCCCAGGCTTCTCTGAAACACTGCCTTAACACTCATTCACTCTGAATATTCACATAAAGGTGTTTCTTAGTAACATAGTAACTGCCCTTCCAATTGCTGGCAGGATTTGTTTCAGATTTTCGTCTCATTTTCGTGAGCTGTACCTTTTTAGATCTGCTCTTTTCCTTGGATTTTTTCCCCCATATTTATTTTACTTGCTTGTTCGGCTTAGTAGATCTGGATCTTGGCTTCTTTATTATCTTAATTGGCATTTCTCCTTTTTTTTTCTCCAAGAGCAGTGTTTCAGCATTTAAAGGTTTGACAGGTTAATGATGACAAAAAGGAATATACTTAAACCTCATTATATTTTTGAACTTCAAAGAGTTTTCCTCATATTTATTAATGTATCCTCACAATATTTAAGTCAGAATTATCACTGCTGTTTCAAAGCTAGGGGAACTGAGGTGCAGGCATTAAAGCCTTACTGTCATATATATTTGGTAGAATAGCCAGCAGGAGGCCTAATCTGTGGGAAGCAGGAGAAGTCTGGTACTTAGAGGTTTCTCGAAGCTTGTGTTCGGTGTTGTCCAAGTTCCCCAAACTCTTTGAGTCTGTGCTCTAGTGCAGTGAATTTAAATACCCTAATCATCTTTTAAAAAAACACAGTATTCTCAAAGGCTGCTGTAGTACTCCAAACTTAACTTAGCTAAACCACAACTAACCTAAACCATTCTCTACCTGGTCTAAACCAAACCAGTACTATGCAATAATACCTTACTGCATGTGGGTGGATTTTCTCCCAACATGATACAAAATTCCTCCATGTACACCAATGTGCAAGAGAGGATAGCAGACTAACGATTCATGTTCTGACACTTCACGGATGATGTGAGGGAGGGAATATTACAGCTGTCTGTTCAAGCTGCTCTCCCCATCAAGGCTTCAGTTCAAAGCACTACAGAAGATAGTTTACTATAACGTATTGGCATTTCCATTTGTGCTGATATATGGCAAAAGCATTACTGTGCAAACATCTCTATCGATTTAATTCTGAAAATACACTACATATTGCTAAATATAAAGAAATGAATGTGGATTTTAATAGCATGAACGTTTTTCAGCCAGTTTATTACCCTAAACTACTAAGTAGTCCACATTAATACTGTACATCATAAAATTCTTAATCAGGTCAGTATACTCTTCAGTTATGTGACAACAGTTACTATGTGATAGTCCACTACCACTCTTAAAATTTATAGATGAGGGAGGAATAATATTCTCTACATAATATTTATTCCAAATCACTACCAATGCAATCTTTAAAACATCAGCTCTTTGTCCATTGTAGGTTGCAAAAGGAGAAAGAAATATCTTCATTGGGTATCATAGCTTTCATTTTATTCTATTGTGTTGATTGGTCATTGGTTACTAAATTCTGTTTACTTTCCATTCTTAGTACAAACTTATTCTATACTTTGCTTTTAAGAAAAACTCCTTCACAAAACCCTGTAAAAGAGAATTGAGATCACTGATACACTTTTCCGTAAAATATTCAGGAAACAGTACTTCAGAATATCATAACCTAGGATGTTGAGGTGCTACTCTACACCAAGTATTATATTCAATAAGTTACAATGAAATAATTTTGCCAGCATTGTTTTAAAACTTGATATTCCAGATTGACATAAAGTTCTGTTGCTACAAAGTTTCTATTGTTTATCATGAACGAGGTTTGAGGAAA
>Ga0065711_1032927_pt1 | contig 26421 bp, 20 predicted proteins | sample Hoacrofraction12_FD_59098 | JGI IMG/M metagenome (GOLD analysis project Ga0065711, IMG submission 59098) | Hoatzin crop microbial communities from Cojedes, Venezuela - Epithelial fraction 12 v2 (version 2) | ecosystem: Host-associated > Birds > Digestive system > Esophagus > Crop | place... | reverse complement strand
TGTAAGGTATCAGTAACCTGAAAAGTTTACTGGTGGCTAATTGTGCGTTAAACATCTCATTCTTTATAAATCCACCTCACTGTCCACTCATCCAGTCCACCCTTCCTGAGCTCGCCTATGAGGATGTTTTGGGAGACAGTGTCAAAAGCCTTGCTGAAGTCAAGGTAAATAACATCCACCGCCCTGCCCTCATCTATCCAGGTGGTCACTCCGTCATGGAAGGTTATCAGATTGGTCAAGCATGCTCTCCCATTCGTGAATCCGTGTTGACTGCTCCTGCTAAACTTCTTTCTTCTGTTTACTTAGAGATGGATCCCCCTTCAACCTCTCCTCCGGAATGAACAGGCAGAAGTGTTTCCTCTATCTCTCCTCAAGCGTACTGTGCTCTGGGTCTTTAAAGATCCTAGCAGCCACCTACTGAATTTTTCACATGTACAGTGCCATTAAAACTTTGATCATGATGAAAAATGGTTGCAGATCTCTAATACATATTTTAATAAACGTATATGAGTTACCTTTCTGTAAGATAACAATATACACCTAATACATACACCGAGTACATATAAACTTGTGAGTAGGTATGTGTAAATTACAGAAGTGTATTAGTTTATGCAGCTTGTAAGAGCAGATCAAATGATGGGTCCTCAGCATTCTCTTTTCCCAGATTACAGGAGAATATATGGAGACTTAGTGACACTTTTGGAAAGCTTTAAGTCATAGATTTTTTTTCTCTCACTATACCTTTCTATCTCTATAGTACCTGTATTCATTCTATCTCTAAGAGATACTCTGGCAGTCTTGGTTTGTGGCAACTGAGCCTCAGGCTGATATGGCTGGGCTGGTCTACTCACTTTTATAGAAAGTAAATATTAATAAGAAGAGTTTCATTAGTCACATATTTGGAAATTCCAACTAGTGTTGTAAGAATACTGTGAAAAAATATCAAGCTCTTTTAACATGGTGCATTCTTCTGGTTTGTGCTTGAAAGTCAGAGTACACTCTATGTTTCATAGCCAGGAAAGTTCTGTACTACTACTGCCGAGGTGAAAATATTGTCACATGAGGGAGAGCACTTGTGGATTTCAAATTTTCAGCCAAGAAAGAAAGCCTTGTTGACTGGGGACTGTGCCAAAAGTCGTTAGACACTCCATAACAATGGTAATGATACAGGGAGAATCACTGATGAGAAAAGCAGTTGATTAGGTCAAAATGGCCTTATTCTGGGTATCATTGAACATAGAAACTAGGCGCAATGTTATTCCTTATCCTTACAGGTGAGCGGATGCGTTAGAGCCAGTGGAAGGGATAGGATATACCTTGTAGTTTCTTCTACTTCATCTTATTTGGAGAACTATTGTTTTAAAACTCCTCTCTCCATATGATCAAGAGGGAGAAAAATATGCCTGAGTAAGACTGGCTGGCTGCTGAAGTCCTGCAGAAGTCCAACAGCTCCTGGAAACCTTATAGGACTGTACTGGGTCTGTCAGGGGTGGAGTTATGTTTTTTCTTAGTGGGTCATAGTGTGTGATGTCTTGGACTTGTGATTCCAATAATGTTGTTAACACACAAAAATTTTGGCAGTTGCTGAACAGTGATTGCACTGTGTCAAGGCATTATCTTTTTTCCACTCTGCACTACCTCAGGGACTGTCCAGGAGTAGGCAAAAATTTGGTAGTAGACACAATCTTCTCAGTTGACTCAGACTGACAAAACAGGTATTCCCTGCCACTTAAAATATTGCTCAGAAATTAAAACTGAAGGGAAAAGTGTTTGGGGAGGTATCCACTACTTAGAAACTGGCTGGCTTTCGGTCTGCTTGTGGGAAGTGTTGAGCTATTTGCACAGCATTTCTGGTTTTTTCCTTCCTTTTCCTTCACTTATTAAACTGCCTTTACCTTGACCCTTGAGCTTTCTCACTTTTGATCTTCCTATTCTACCCTGTCCCACTGAAGGGGAGAGGAGTGAACATGCAGTTACATGACGCTTAGCTGCTGGCCAGAGTTAAACCACTACAAAGACTTTAAAGTTCTTCCCTTGCAGCTAATGAATTGAAGGACTAATATACTTCTCCGATAAGCTAGAAGTCAATCAGGAAAAAATGTCTGGCAATGGCAATAATAAATAAAGCTGAGATATCTAAATACCTAGACCTCCTAACCCTTGCCTTAGGAGAGGTTGTACTGAGGATGCTGGAACCATACAGGGGAGCTAATGGCCATCTTGCATCAGAGTTGGATTTCAGAAAGAGAAATTACTTCCATTAATGAAATAACCGGATTGGTCCCAGACACATTGCTTAATAAAACTGAAGCATATTTTACTGGCCTACTGGATGCCCCTGCCATGGGAACAAAGTGCACAGCTGTCTCAGCAGTGATTATGGTGAATTACAGTTGCCATTGCCCTGTCCATGGCCTTGGAAGGCTTGAAGTGGATTGCAGCTGGGACAGCATCCTGGCTGTAAAGGAGGGCTGCACTCCAGGCATACAATAACCACTGCTTGTTCTCCTTATAAGTGCAATTGACCCAGTGGCATAAAGTAGGGGACTAAGTGTTGTATCCAGTTGACTGTCACTGGCAATGTGATGAGATCTGTCAGGGAGAACCGGTGCTCCTATGCCTTACTGTATGCCATGTCTGTGCACCTGTCCTGTGGTCCCCCTGGGCCTGGTTCTCTGCTGTGTCGGCTGCTGATCCATGGGTCCCAGGAGGTCCTGTGAGGTCGCCTAGCAAACATCTTATATAGGATGGCCAGTATCCTGATCTGTTGGTGTTTTGAAATAATACAGACTGTGGCTGAGTGTATGTTACAGAAACCTTTAGCCTCCCTCTAAAGCAGAGTGAAATGCTCCATGCAGATGCTTGAGATGGCTCATGTCTTCCAGGTTTGTTATATTTCTATCTGTGCCTTAAAATCTGGTTGCTGGGGCTGGAGGGACTTCTTGGGACAGGGCGGCATCTGCAATTAGATCAGACATTCTGGGGTGACACTGGATGTGCCAGGTCCCACCCACTTGGGACTGTAGCCCCTATTTGGGGATTGCAGAACTGTTTACCAAATGATTCTGTCACAGTCTTTGATGTGGGTAAATGGGTTGCCTTCCAAAAATTCAGCCAAGAAGTGGTATCATGAATGCGCTTTGCGAAATAGCACTCTTTCTACTTTTTTCTTTATGAGGTGCTAGGGCAAGCTGGTCTGTAACTGCAGAGGTTAGTTTTGTTCTGTTCTTATTCTAATACTACTGAAATTCTCAAGGATTTCAGGAAGCATCTATTAACAGAAAGACATTAGGCTGCAGCCTGACTTCTTTCCAAATAGGTAAAAGAGCTGGCTTGCTTTTCTGCATGTGAATGAGAAGCAGTGGGTACAGACTAGTATCCTTTCCTTTTTCTAGTGTCACATTAAAGTGGCACAAGACTCTCCATTTCAGTGAACAATTAACATTTTGCTATCTGTATTCCACCTGCTACTGTATTTCTCTGTTCTTCCTTCTATACGCATAGGTAGGTATATCTATATACATGTAGAGAGATACTTCTTCTATCTGTCTTCCTCCTTCCTACCTAGTAGCAAGTACCATTAGTTATCCCATTCATGTTATACTTTCTCATTTAATGGCTGAGAAGGATCCAGTCACATACTCTTTAACAGCAATGAAGTGAGGTCTTCAAGGTTTTCCCATAATGAATGATTTTTTCTTTTAAGGGCAACCTGGTAAATGTGAAGTGATGTTTAGTACATGACAGGGTGTTACTCCAGCTGGCAAGGAAATATCATTCATGGCCTGTCCTAAAAAATGTACCTCATCTTTCCAGGATCTTCCCCTTCTTTCTGATAGACACATCTCTCTCATACATGTCTCAGGAGGTTGTTTTTTATACCTTGATGTAACATTGTTAGATGCTTTGAGGGTAAGTTAAAAGGTTGTATTATAACTACTGCTCCTGCTCTTTGCAGGAGTCTCTGAGAAATCTGTCTTCAGTATTCGTGAAAAGTAATTTTTAAGCAAACTTAACATGCAATATGAGTTAAATGACAGTATGTAAATACCAGCATTTTATAGCCAGACGGACTGAATTAAAAGATGGCAACATTATACTTTTCAGAAGGTCTGGAAAAAACCATTGAGACCTCCAACTATAGAAGACGATCTAGTCAGTATCATTCTAAGGCTTAAATTGATACCAGGGCCTCCATTCAGAACAATAAGCCTGACTAATTTTGTGACATTGGGTGAGTTGTTTATCATTCTTAAGTAGCAGTTTCCTTATTTGTTTAAACTTGGATAAATATTCTGTGTAATCCGCTACATAATGTGCATTGAGATTAAATGCTTTACAATTGCTCCCAGCTAGTTATAACAGTCATCAGCCAACCAGAGAGTAGAACTTAGGAAAGTGTAGCTTCACATCTTTGTGAAAGAATACACTTAATCTTTATAGATAATGTTTCTCTAAGCCAAAGGGAACTGCAGAAATGAAACATGGCACATTCCAAGAAAAATGATTCCAATTTCTGCTGACATAGGAAGTTGAAATCAATCCTGGGATTTGAACTTGGAATCTCCACGTGCAACTCTCTGGTAGAAATATCTGGACTTTGGAATAAGTGAAATATTTAAGCATACACGTTGAAAATGTTTATAGGTTCAAAGACAATTAATTATCAAGGTGAAATTACTGCTGTTGCAACAGGAAGAGGGTGTAGGAAGTACTAGTAATATCTTTCTGGTATCTTTTTTAAATCAAAGACAGCCGTCTAGGTTTCTCCAAATTCTGGTGCAAAATGCCTATATTTTATGGGCTGAATTTTGCCAAGTTTTTAGAGTCATGTCTAGATTGCTACTGACTGATTTATAGCCTACATGACCCTTTGTTTCCCAGAACCTCCAAAGATTTGCTGCTTAACTCTGGAGATGCATACAATCCTATAATACTTAAATTTCTACTTCTGACCATGTGCAGAACTGGCTTGATTTTGGCATCAGTGTGGAGCTTTGACTCTAGCCTTCAGTCCCATAGGAAATCAGAAACCAGAGATTTTCTACCAATTTTATATGCTGGTTCCAGTTCAATAAATATTCTTACTTCCCATCTACTGGGCTGAGATCACAAAAACGATTGTGAGTCTAGTATAGTTTTATTTTTGAGGCATGTAATGACATCTAGACTTCGCACAGAAACTTCAGAAAAGCAAAAAATACTTGATTCTTTCTGAGTCATTCTGTTTTGACCATGTGCCTACTTTTTCATCTTTTGTGATATTCTTAACTCAAGGGTATTCCTGGTTCTGCAATATATAACCTGTTAGCCATGTGTGACTTCTTGTAAATATTTGTGTGATTTGTGATGACAGACAATAGTGTTTTCTCATCCTGCAGCTGATCAGTCAGCGTACATGTATCTCACCATTGTCTGGTCAAACAAGAAAGCTGTGTGTGTTTTCCTCTCAGCAAAACAACTTGAGGGTATTATACTTTTAGGAGTGAGAAGTTGGAGAAGATGGGAAAATAGGAAAGTTCATTGTAGGCTGGGAAGATGGGGAGTTATGGAATATGAAGCTGAAGCTGAAGCTGAAGAAGTAGAGGCATTGTGACAGTATACTGTGAGGCACTCAGAGTGGTGGGGAGACTGAGTATGTATTAAGTGAGGTGTGTAGTGGTAAAACAGTCAGAAGACATGCCAAAAACTGGGCTTTTGAAGTGGGACAGTGGTGTAGTTATTGCTGTGTGGGAAAGAATGGAAGGATGGAAGAAACGGTTTCATAAACAGTCTGGTAGGAGAGGAACGATAAGGTTGAGGCTGTAGGCACTGGGTAGGCCTGAGGTTGTTCTGGTAGTGGCAAGAAAGACATCGGGGATATGTCTCCAGGGAAGTAACAGAAGGGAAGAGAAGGACAGGGACATATTGCAACTGTGGGGACATTTGATCTGATGGTGTTCAAACTGGCTTGGACTACCCACTGTGCTTCTTTCTCGAAAGAGTAAGACATCTAAGGGTCAACATTTTCAAGACTGTGATACATGTTCTTCTTCAGGGTTTTAACTTCCTGGCCTTGTGCCTAAGGGTCAAAAATTGTGATAAAAATAGAAATATGAAAGATATAGTAGCACATACTGAAGCTACATGTAAAAAGATTTTCAGCGTCTTCCCTAAGATCTTCTTCTCCAGATGTCTGAAATACAAGACACAATGGAGCCCCATAACTTCATAAGGTTTTGAGTTTTAGATTGAAATACTTCCCTGAATAAACATGTTTATGAACTAGTGGTTGGTATAAATATCACATAAACTATGCAAACATCACTCAAAATATTGCAAGAAAAATGCAATAAGTAAAGAGTTAAAAACTATCTAGGAGAATTCTATTAATCAAAAGATTAGGGGCCACAACTGGGAATAGTAAAAGGCTGACTTCTATGTTACAGAAACACGAAGAATCAAAACTGTAAGAACATAATGCCTGTATAAGAGCCATAAGGCTCTTGTGGAGCAATATTTATGGCTAATGAACAGGTCATACCCACATGTACTGATAAAGAAATGAGTCTTTATTCAGGTTACAGTTCATTAAAGATCTGAGAAGCTAGAGATGGCTTCCAGTACTAAAAAAAATCCTTTTGAAATTATTCATAATTAGGTGGAGCTGAAGATATCAATACCCTTCACTGTAATCTGACTTACACTTGCAGCTCATTTTAGGATGAAGGGGATGACAAAGTTTGTAAAACTTTTATTTATCGCACTCCACCTTTTGCTATTGTACTTATTTTGCAGTTTTGCTGGACGTAAATGGGAAGAATCCTTTAATGATACCTAGGGTGATGGGGCTGGGCCCAGAGTGCCTTAGACTAGGTCTAAGTCCCACCATTGACCTAAAGCCTGTGAAATATGAATGAATGGTGCACATTTCTTCCCCCTCATACAAAGGTAACCTGCTGTGTTACCTATAAAAGCTGTAAAATTAGTAGTGAAACTGGCTAAGTGGCAGAAATGTGCTGTAATTCAAAAGTAGGAAGCATGCTCACAGGATAGTATGTAGAATACAGACATTACATGGACTAGTACAACAGCTTTCCAAAAGTATAAACCTTGTGTGATTAGTGTTAGTGAAATGTAACAACCACGTAATTACAATTGCTTTGACTGTAAGTGCAGAACTTACTTTGAAATTTTTACATAAGATGCATAAGTACTCCCTATGATATTGTGTAACTATTATTAAACTCATCTCATTTTAAAATTCCATGCAAGTGGCCCTTGAGTTTTTTCTTTTTATCACTGGCTTGTCATTGAAAAAGATAATTTGCATTAAAATTTTCCTATATTTTTTTAGAAAAAGATTTTATATTTCTTTCTCTGTTGAACCTTTTATCTTAAGATACATTTGCGAGTTGTAGTCAGAGTCCATCACCTGATCACACACTTTTAAAATATTACAATTATTAAGAAACACCGAATTTTCTTCTTGGTCTTAAAATATTCTATATATTGTTATGAAGAGATCAGTCACTTTCAAAAGGAATTAAATTATATATGTGCAGATAATTTGTGTAAAACATTAGAGGGAGTTTATGATCGTTATGAAGGGATCATCATCTTGGATGTGCCTAAATTAAAAATATCTCATGTTTTCCATTTTCCATGAAATTTGTAATTTCTGTATCTGACCTTTTCTAGATGACTTCTGTAGATCTCAAACTTGGAGATTGTCAGGTATGTGAAAAAGTCTCTGTTCTATGTTTCCACTGTAATATGAAGAAATACAAAGTGTCTCCTGTTCCGGAAAAGGCATTGTGTGTCTCCTCATAGCTCAGTAATATTTATTGTACAGCATGCGTCAGATCATTTCTGCATATTCTTTGGTTCTAGTGCACAACAAATTCTCACTAAAATCCTGGCTTCTGTTTGAAACGTGTTGGAAGGTTTCCACAATATGGAACGATGTCAGGTGCTGCTAGGAGAGCATCTTCTGTTGTTACAGCAAGCCCCTGTCTAGAATGAGCCAAAAGAGGCAAATAACATAAAATATTCAAGCTGGATCAGGGAAGAACCAGTTTAGAAAGTACTAGAACGGGCAGAATAGACGAAACTCTCTACGTAGAGTGTCCTTTTAGCATACTGAAAATGGGGAGGAAAGTAAGAGAATCAGAACTAAATTGAAGCAAGAAGCAGTACCGGTTGGAATGCAGACAAGCTGATAATAAATTAAACCTGTTCTTTTTCTTGACATTTCAAACACTGCTGTTAATAACAAAAGAACTACAAAATAAAAGGACATTGGAAGTGTTGCTTACCAGCCAGGCTGATATTTTGAAGACTTGAGTTGATTGTACTTCCAGTAGATATAATAATTTAAAATCTTGTGGATTGACAGGACAATACATGTGAAATATGTGATGTTCTCTTCATAAGCCTTGTCCTAAAATATATTATTTGTTTTGCAAGCAGCAAAGAAACTAATTTCACTGGCCCACAGTTTCACTACTGTGGTCAGAGTCTTGAACCATGTAGGCGTGAACAACATTATTTTTACTGCTAGAACATAACAAGGTTTACCTGTTTGGAAAATAGTTCATGTCTCTGTTTGTCATGTTATTTCAAAATCTGTACAAACAAAGAAACTAGAGCAATGCTTACTTTTCTTGCGCTCCATGTGCAAGCATAGTTGAACCACCTCACTGTGCATAAGTAATGATACCTGATTTTCAGGACAAAAATGCTATCTTAAAGTCTGCATGATCATATACTGATGTTTTTTCTGTGTCTAAAGTCTCCAGTGGACTTCATGGACCAACAGGTGGAAATAATAGGATCTAGACTGACCCATCAGGAATAAAGCCAATCTAAAAGTGTCTCCAGTATCAAATGTTGCAGGGTTTTGTTTAATTTAAGTCACACTCAGCTATTTGTGATGGCCAGAGGATGGAGAGAAAAAACATTGTAGAAATGTGGAGGGTGTTACATGACCTTTTCCTCTTGCACAAGGTAACTATTAAACTCTGGTGTAACCCACACAGAAATAAATCTTATTTATTTCTGTTAGAGATCGGCCATGGCCAGCAAAAAAGGGTCATGAAGTCGCTCTGTTGCCTCTCCCCCTGCTAGGGTGGGGAGGAGAATGGAAAGAAAAAGGCAAAAATTCATGGGCTGGGATAAGGGCAGTTTAACAGAACAGCAAACAAAGTGAACAGTAACAAAAAAAATACTGATAAGGATACTATACAAAACAAACAGTGAAATGCACTAGGCAACTCTCACTGCCTGGTGCCCCGCGCGCTCCTGAGCCGCAATTAACTTTCTCCTTCCCAGCTCCTCCACCTGGCACCCAGCATGACGGCACATGGTATGGAATACCCTGTTCTGTTTGGCCAGTCTGGGTCAACCGGCCCAGCTGTGTCCACCCCTGGCTTCTGGTGAAAATTAACCCTGTCCTGGCCAAACCCAGGACATTATGCACCCCTTATTCTATACCAGCTACTTCATGCCCAGGTCTCCCATTTTCCAGTTAATCACGATCACTTCTGCTGTCTTTAATACATACAAACTTATACCATTCCCTTAGTTTATGGATCATCACTCAAAAGTGTCAGTGGAGTTCATCTAATTCATGACTTCAGGCTCCATCTGTCGTAACAGTCTTCCATGGCAGGAGAGGTGATGTGTGAAGATGTGCTGTTGCTTGTTACATCCAGAGCTCACAGCTGACATATCTGGTGCGGTCCGTGCCCACGATCTGCAGGATGAAGATGTCAATCTTCATGAAGTTGCTGGGTGTCAGTTGTTGAAGCTAGATCCAGTCCCATCATCTCTGTGTTCTGCAAGGTTTCATCAAAGTCCATCCTTCACAAGTCTGGGTGATTCTTACTTGATGCTACTGATATAACATATAACAACTATAGTAGTGATAACAGACAGTGACAGGGTTATTTAGCAATTAACATTATACAATTTATTTATGGACTATTCTCGCCCAAAATCAAATCCCCAAGAGGTACACATCGGACTCCTCCATGCTTTCACTTGACCCACCAGGTGCACCCAGGTCCTCGAGCAGAAGCAATCCCATGGATGGGTTTACCTTTGCCCGAGGCAGGACTAACCCAGACTGTCTTCCCTAACAGACTCCTCACTTGTACTGCGGGGACTTTCTCCACTTCTACGGACCGCTGAGGTTTTGATTGGGCAGGGCGAGCCTGGTTGGTGCACCCTCTGGTGTCAACCAACCAGGTGGCCTTTGCTAAATGAGTATCCCAGTTTTTGAAAGTCCTATCCTCCCCATTGCTCTCAGAGCAGTTTTAAGCAGTCCATTGCACCATTTGATTTTTCCAGAGGCTGGTGCATGGTAGGGGGTGTGATACACCCACTCATTACCATGCTCTTTGGCCCAGGAGTCTATGAGGTTGTTAAAGAAACGAGTTCCATGTTCTGAGTCAATCCTTTTGGGGGTGCCATGTTGCAATAGGACTTGCTTTGCAAGGTCCAGAATGGTATTCCGGGCAGTGGTATGGGGCACAGGGTAGGTTTCCAGCCATCCGGTGGTGGCCTCCACCATTGTGGAGTTTGTGGCAGTGAGATACAGTCAATCTGCCAAGCCTCCCTGTTTTTATATTTTTGCCATTGTCCTCCATACCACAGAAGCTTTACCCGCTTGGCTTGCTTGATTGCAGCGCATGATTCACATTCATGGATAACCTGTGCAGTGGTGTCCTTTGTCAAGTCCACCCCTCGGTCACGAGCCCATCTGTATGTCGCATTTCTTCCTTGATGGCCTGAGGTGTCATGTGCCCACCGAGCTATAAAGAGTTCACTCTTCTGTTGCCAGTCCAGATCCACCTGGGCCACTTCAGTCTTGGCAGCCTGATCCACCTGCTAGTTGTTCTGATGTTCCTCAGTGACTTGATTCTTAGGGACATGGGTATCCACATGACGCACCTTTACAAAAAACTGCTCTAGCTTGGCAGCCATATCTTATCACAATGCGGCAGCCGAGATAGGTTTGCCTCTGCGCTGCCAGTTTTTTTTCTTCCATTGCTCCAGCCACCCCCACAAGGCATTGGCCTTCATCCATGTGTTGGTGCAAAGATAGAGCACTGGCTTCTTTTCTTGACTGGCAATGTCTAAAGGCAACTGGATGGTTTTCACCTCTGCAAGCTGGCTCAAACCACTTATCCTTCAGCAGTTTTCATGGCTTGTCGTGTAGGGGTCCATACAGGACCCATCAGTGAACAGGGCATACTGTTTCTCATCTTCTGGCAGCTGGTTATACAGTGGGGCCTCTTCAGCACGTGTCACCTCCTCCTCTGGTGATGCTCCAAAATCTTTGCCTTCTATCCAGTCCATGATTACCTCCAGAACTCCTGGGCGACTGGGGTTTCCCATTCAGGCGCGCTGGGTGATCAGCGCAACCCACTTACTCCACATAGCATCGGTGGCATGATACGTAGAGGGGACCCTCTCTTTGAACATCCAGCCCAGGACCAGCAATGTGGTGCTAGGAGGAGCTGTGCTTCAGTGCCGACCACTTCTGAAGCAGCTCGAACGCCTTCATATGCTCCCAGAATCTCTTTTTCAGTGGGAGTGTAGTGGGCCTTGGATACTCTGTATCCCTGGCTCCAAAACCCCAGGAATTGACCTCAAGTCTGCCCTGGTGCTTTCTGCCAGAGACTCCAGGTTAGGCCATTCTCACCGGCTGTCGTGTAGAGCACATTTTTAACACCTTGTCCTGACTGGACTGGACCAAGGGCTACTGCATGAACTATCCCTTGTTTAATTTGTTCAAATGTTTGTCGTTGCTCAGGGCCCCATTCAAAATCAGTCTTCTTCTGGGTCACTCAATAGAGAGGGCTTACAATCTGGCTGTAATTTGGGACGTGCATGCTCCAGAAATCCACAACACCTAAGAAGACTTCTGCTTCCTTTTTGCTGGTTGGTGGAGACATAGCTGCTATTTTGTTGATGACATCCATTGGGATTTGACAGTGCCCATCTTGCCATTTTATTCCTAAAAACTGGATCTCTTGGGCAAGTCCCTTGACTTTACTTCTCTTAATGGTGAAACTGGCTTTCAGAATTATCTGAACTATTTTTTCCCCTTTCTCAAAAACTGCCTCTTCTCGATCACCCTACAAGTGGTGTCATCGATGTACTGCAGATGTTCTGGAGCTTCACCTTTTTCCCATACAGTCTGGATAAGTCCATGGCAAATGATGGGACTGTGTTTGCCCCCGTGGGGCTGTCGATTCCAAGTGTACTGGATACCCCTCCAAGTGAAAGCAAACTGTGGCCTGCACTCTGCCGAAGGGATAGACAAGAATGCATTAGCGATGTCAGTGGTGGCATACCATTTGCCTGTCTTTGACTCCAGCTGATACTGAAGTTCTAGCATGTCTGGCACGGCAGTACTCAGCGGTGTTATGACTTCATTCAGGCCACGGTAGTCTACTCTTAGTCTTCACTCTCCAGTAGAGTTTTGCACTGGTTATATAGGACTATTAAATGGTGAGTGAGTTTTGCTGATCACTCCTTGATTCTCCAGTTAACAGATCAGCTAATGGATGGGGATGAGGGAGTCTCAGTTGGTGCTAGATTGTAGCCAATGCACCGTTGTGGTAGCTATTGTCACCTGTTGTTGTTCATCCCTCAGCAACCCCACAATGGAAGAATCCTCCAAGAGACCAGGCAAAGTAGACAGCTTTTTAATTTCTTCTGTCTCCAAAGCAGCTATGCCAAAAGCCCACCAATAGTTTTTTGGGTCCTTGAAATACCCTGAGATAGTCTATGTCAAGGATGCTTGGAGCCTTGGGACCAGTCACAAAGTGGTGTTTCTACCACTCCTTCCCAGTGAGGCTCACTTCATCCTCCAACACAGTCAGCTCTTGCGACCTCCCTGTCACTCCAGAAGTACAGATGGACTCTGACCATTTGTAACCTGACAGTGTGAAAGTACACAGTGCACCGGTGCCCACTAGAGCTTTATACTCTTATGGATCTGACGTGCCAGGCCACCGAATCCACACTGTCCAATAAATGCGGTTGTCCTTTTCCTCTACCTGACTTAAAGGTCACTTGAAGAGGATCAGAATCAAGATCGAACAGTCTACTTTGTCTGGAGAACTGCCCGCTGGAAACTGGAGCATCATTTTTCCTAGAAGTATCCCCTTTCTGTGACTTTTTTTCTTGCAACACATATACTCATGCCTCTTGGTTTGAGGTAGCTTTTCCATCCCACTTCCTCATGTCCTCGTCATGGTCATGCTGGTAAAACCACAGAGTGCTCTGTGCTTTGTAGCCTCTATATCCTCTCTCCTGAGCAGAGAAACGCTTGCCCATAATAGCTGAGATACTGACCTGGACAGGTGGGGGGTAGGACATATTGTCTTCGAGTAGCTGGACCTTCTGGGACAATTTCTCCATGACTGAAAAGAGGGAGGAAGAGAGTCTTTCTTCGTGTTGCTGGAGTTGGACAGCTACCTCGTCCACTGCTGGTACATCTTCACCTCTCCAGTCTGTTACTACCAGTGAGCTGGAAATGAGGATCACAGAATCACACAGAATCACAGAAGGGTAGGGGTTGGAAGCGACCTCTGTGGGTCATCTAGTCCAACCCCCCTGCCGAAACAGGGTCACCTACAGCAGGCTACACAGGACCGCCTCCAGGCGGGTCTTGAATATCTACAAAGAAGGGGAATCCACAGCCTCCCTGGGCAGCCTGTTCCAGTGCTCCGTCACCCTCAGAGGGAAGAAGATCTACCTCATGTTCAAGTGGAAGATCCAATGCTTCAGTCTGTGCCCGTTGCCCCTTGTCCTGTTGCTGGGCACCACTGAAAAGAGTCTGGCCCCATCCTCCTGACACCCTCCCTTCAGATATTTATAGGCATTTATAAACATCCTCTCTCAGCCTTGTCTTCTTCAGGCTGAACAAGCCCAGCTCCCTCAGCCTCTCCTTGTAGGAGAGATGCTCCAGTCTCCTAATCATCTTCATAGCCCTCCGGTGGACTCTCTCCAGTAGCTCCTCATCTTTCTTGAAGTGGGCAGACCAGAACTGGACACAGTACTCCAGACGGGGCCTCACAAGGGCAGAGTAGAGGGGGAGGAGAACCTCCCTCGACCTGCTGGCCACGCTCTTCTTAATGCACCCCAGGATCCCATTGACCTTCTTGGCAACAAGGGCACACTGCTGGCTCATGGTTAAATTGTCGTCCACCATGACACCCAGAATCCTCTCCGCAGAGCAGCTCTGCAGCAGGTCAGCCCCAAGCCTGTACGGGTGGGTGGGATTGTTCCTCCCCAGGTGCAGGAGCCTGCACTTGTCCTTGTTGAACTTCATCAGGTCCCTCTGCGCCCAACTCTTCAGCCTGTCCAGGTCTCGCTGGATGGCAACACAGACTTCCAGTGTATCCACCACTCCTCCCAGTTTACTATCATCAGCAAACTTGCTGAGGGTACATTCTAACTCTTCATCCATGTCATTGATGAAGAAGTTGAACAAGACTGGGCCGAGTACTGACCGCCGGGAGACACCATTAGTTACAGGCCTGAATGGTGCGCTCTGTACAAAGTTCCTCCACATGGCTTGTGTGCACTGGACTTCGTCTGGGTCTGTGGGTAGTTGCTCATTGTCTGGGTCATTATAAAGCAGCTCCTGCATGGCTAATTCCCTCAGGTACTGGATACCCTATCTCCATATTGGTCCACTTGCCTGGTTAACATACAACATCCTCACTGAAGGGATACCTTCCCTTCACGCCTGACAGAAGTCGCCTCCAGAGGCTGAGGGCTTGTGCTTTTTTTCCAATTGCCTTGACAAAGCTCCCTTCCCTGGCCAGGAAACCCATCTGTTTGGCTTCCCTACCCTCTAATTCCCAGCTACTGGCCCTATTATCCCAGCACCGCAGCAGTCAGGTGACAATGTGCTTGCCTGGGTTGTGGCTGAAATCTTTCTTCATATCTCGCAGCTCGCTCAGGGACAGGGTCCAGGTGATTATCTGTGACATTGCCTCGTTCTCCTGCTCCTGTTGTGGCCCTTGCTCACCGTCATCTGTCACGGGATGGTTTCTTTGCATATTTCTTTTTCTGTACAGGAGCCACTGATATGGGTGTGGGTTGATTTTTGGGCTCAGCTAAGGTGCCTGCCACCGAGGATGAAGCAGCCGCCATGCCCGCCGGGGAAGCTGGGGCAGCCCTAGCGGTGGTGGCAGCAGCAAACCGTAGTGCCGGTCAAGGTTCCTGTGACTGCCTCCTGGACTGGAGCAGCCGCAGAGCCGGCTCTGAGGGGCAGTGACAGTGGCAGTGCCGGCTGCTTCGTTTCCCCGCCTTTCCCCATTAGAGCACTGAGTAGTGCTGAACAAGGCTTGGTAGGCGTGGGCCAGACCCCACACATTTTCTAAATATTTTACTAGTTTGTCAGGATTCTGTATTGTTCAGGGGTGAGTTTCAAAAACACCGGGGGTGCCCAATGTCCTAGATACTTGCCAATGCCATCCCACACACCCAGCCACTCAGAGCTATCCAGCCCTGGGGCAGATCTCTAGGCAATGTTTTTAACTACTTGTTTAACCCTAAACAAGACCTGAAACCCATTCAGGAGACAGAACAGTAGGAGCGTGCTGGCCTGAGCATCCCACGGACACTTGAAATTCTCAAAAGCTGTTAGGACCAGGATGAAGGAGAGAGGAGGGGTGAAAGAGTGAGGGAAAGCATCCCCTCCGATTTTCCCCATAGAGTGGATTCAATTATTCATAATTTCTGAAGGACTGCATCCGAGGTATGGAAGTGACCACAGTGTCGCATGTAAATACAAGCCAAATTTCCTGCACAGTGATGTTATCATAGAGTAAGTTGATATTATACAGTACACCAACATCATAATCCAGATCTATTTCCCAGCGATGATGAACAGCACTGCAGTGAACACACATTGCAATTAAGGGTTTACATACCACAGCCATTTGACCAAAGACAGCAGTATTTTTGACCAGCAACTATTTAACTAACACAATAAATGTGTATAACAAATTATAACAAATTCTAAGAAAGTTGTTTTAACATACTTTGCTCATTGTTGCCGTTATCCCCACCCCATGTTAGGCACAAAATTAAATGTTGTAGTTTGGCCATGGCCGGCGACAAAGGGCCACGCGGTCGCTTTTTCACCTCTCTGCCTGCTAGAGTAGGGGGGAGAATGGAAAGAAAAAGGCAAAAACTCATGGGCTGGGATAAGGGCAGTTTAACAGAACAGCGAATGAAGCAAACAGTAACTACTACAATACTGATAAGAAGAGTATACAAAACAAACAGTAAAATGCACAGAGCAACTCTCACTGCCTGGTGCCCCAAGCACTCTGAGCCGCAACTCCCTTCCCCCCGGCCAGCTCCCCACCTGGAACACAACAAGATGGCATATGGTATCGAATATCCTGTTCTATTTGGCCAGTTTGGGTCAGCCTGCCCAGCTATGTTCACTCCTGGTCCCTGGAGAAAATTAACCCTGTCCTGACAGAACTCAGGACACTTTCTCTTTGCCAGGTTTCTGAATTTTCAGAACTGTTACTGCAAGGCTTCTGGGGGCAAGTCATACCCAAATCCATTCTATTATATACTATTCCTACTGTAGGAGTTATGTAGTCACAACTCAAGTGTAGCAGCTCGTTCACTAATTGTGTTTAGAGTCAGGGAAACTGATGGAAATGGCATCACTATTTGTATCTAATGAAATAAACATGGCAGTATTGAAGCTCTTAGCCTGAATTCTGTTTTGTGTTCTCTGGAATATTTTTGAACATTAAACCACTGCACTCAAGTATCAAAGTAACTTGCTGAAGTGATGAAATGTTAAAGAAGATACACTTAATGATTTAGTTCCTCAGAAACTTACTTACCCATGTCAAGGCTGTAAGGAATAGGTCACAAAAAAAGAAGTTTTAAATTATGAAGTAGTATAGTCATCTTACTTTGTCATGTCATTATGCATAATGAGTCTTTTAATCAAGTACAAACTTCTTAAAAGAATACTGAATGCAAAATCTGCTTTCATGCAAAGGAAAGGCTAAGACTGAAAGGCTCAAAGCCTGAGGAGTTTTATATTAGAATTTGTACTTTTAAGACTTTGAAGAATGGAAGAAGACTTAGCATCACATTTTCAAGATTGAACAATGAACAGGTCCATTATTCAACATCTCTTTGACTCTGCTTTATGAGCTTCGAAACTGCAATAAAGTTGTTTTACTACCATTATTACAGAAATTAGGGTCTTAAATAACACGCGTAAGTGAAATTCTCAACATTTCATTGAGAAGTACGGACATGGATTGGTTTCTCTGGACTTGAAATTATTTCCAAGTTGAGCTCTGTAGTTAGGAACATTAAACTTTTTTGTCTAATTTGGATGTTTTCCAATTTTTTCAAAGGTGGTTACTCTTGCTAGGACTTTAGTTGTCAGGAATTTGTAGAAATATTTTATCTTACATGAGTGATGTTCACAGCCTTACAAACAACTGTAGAATTTACTCATTGAATTCAAACATCTCTAAATAAATGCTCTAACCTGAATTATATGTTAACCCCAGCTAGGCTTACTTTGTCCTTTACTGAAGGTAGAAAGCACAGGAAGTATAAAATACTTCTTGTATGTTCAAGATCATGTCCCTTTTTTGTTTGCTTGTTTGTTTGCTTTTTTTTCCTTTTTTTTTTTTTCAGCTGGAGTGTGTCAATGCAAATTACTTAATGGTGATGTAAATGTGTACTGTAGCTGACTGGAAGTTCCCATTGGAATATTCCTTGAGAAAATGACAATTAGTGGCAACAGGTTTCATAGAAATTAGTTACCTTTGGTTAAAAAACTATTTTAACAAAAAGTGAAAGTTTCAATAACTTCACTTTTTTACAACAGATCGTTCCTATCTGAAATATATTTCAATTCAGCTTAATCATAAGCATATCAATATATGCAAAGTAAATAATTTGAATAAAATGGCAATGTTTGCCTTTTTTTTTTTTTTCTTCAAAAGACAAGCAAAGTGGTCTGAAGCTGTTTTTTTAAAATTCTCTGTTTGTGATAAATTTTGAAGGCCCCATCTTTTGTTCATTCCAAAAGAGATGACTTTCTGACATCTTTAAATATCTCTCCAAAACTGAAGCCTTTGTTCCTGCACAGTTTTGGGATGTAGTGGTTAGTTCTTTTGAGAAGGTGGGTAGTGCCCAGATGCTAAAGAAATAAGAGATCTGAAAGAAGTTTAATTACCTAGTGTGTTCTTACCACTTCATGAAGAACAGGCTAAAAGCTTATTTGAAATCTCTGCTATGATTTACAACCTCTGCACTTCTTTTTCATTGCTTTCCACAGTACAGATTCTCTATAATGTCATTTAAGACCTGATTTCCCTTACTCTCTGTGTGGTTGTTTGTGACTTTTCATGGAATACTCCTTTTTCCCAGGTGCTGAAATATTGCTATTAAAGCTGTTTTAATATGCTTATATTGTTTTGATTTTTCTAAGTGAGTAGAAGAAGTTCAAGTGAGTTCAAGAAAATAAATATCCTTACTGAAAAAGCAACTATAACTGACAGGAAAAGAAGAATAAATGATTAACATAACACTCAGATAGATTTGCTCCTAAATACCAATTTGCATGTTAGTGAAGTAAATTCTCTTGATCACCTAAGTTCTTCTAGTGAAGGAAAAAACTCCAAGATCGCATAAATTCAATACAGATTGCTAAGGTGAACTTTGAACAAAGAGCAACAGAAAAATCTTAGCCAGAACTGCTTTTTGAAATCACAGAAAAAAAAATGTAGATTTATTTTAGTAAAGATACTGAATTTTTTTCATGGCAAAGCACACTTCATTGAATTACTTTATTATATTCATTGTGTAAAGAGTAGGAAAGACTAATAAACATCTCAGTTTCTCTAGCTTTTTTTTGTCCTACCGAAACAGCAAGTACATGATACTTTTGTTTTCATACACATTACAACTGGTATGTAAAAATAGCCCTGAGACAAAGGAGGAAGTGGAAACTGTAGTCAGAGAGAAAATGTATTCATCCATGTTATATATTCAGTATAACTGCAAGAAAGAAAAAGCCATGCAAATTGCATCAAACTACTTTTCTTTTGTCAGTGCATTAGGTACCATAAGCCAGGCATTCAGGGCAGTTATTTTCTGTTGTATAAATACTGAGAACACAGATATTTAGAAAAAATAGAAAAAGGGAAAACATGTCTTAAACAGTACTCCTTACTTTTTCTTTAAAATACAGTTTGAAGGCCATGTTCTCTACAAAATTTCCTCTCTAATAACACTTCATTTACCAGCCAAGGATTCTTTACACTGTATAAAGTCTTGTTTACCAACAAATAATATTGTAAATCTATACAATCAAATTAGACAGTAACTGGGAGTAACATTCATAAAATATTAGCACTGTCAAAAAAATGGCTGAATGGGAATACTCTTACTTCACAGCATTTATAAGTAAAACATATCTAATTTATCATGAAATCAGAGAATGCATTTCTGTAAACAAAAATGAGAGCAGACCTCAAAAGTAGATACATAGATTTTCTGAAAGGTAAAATGTTGGAGAATTTCTGAGAAGTTAGGTGTCTAAAATTTAGCTCCAGTTTGCTCAGTGTGTTCTATGGTACCATCCCAGTATTTCCACTAGCTTATCGCAGCTACCACAAACTGATTTATGAGCCTAGGCTCACTGGAATCCAGAGCCTGCTTTATTCTAGTCAGAGAGAGTTACCACTGACATCAGCCTTAAGGAACAAAGAATTAAGCCCTTTAGGTTCTTTGCTGTGTCTTATTTATACAAATATGCGTTACACATGCAGGCATTGTAATGCAGTAGTATAGTATATTGGCCTTTGGGGCAAAAATCATTTGCATTTTAACTACATGATTCTTTCATTAGTAGTTGAAAAAATGCCACAAGAACACTTTGGTTACTGTAAGATTTGCAAATCTTTCCTCCAGAGACCCTTTTTTTCTTTACAATACCTAAATTTTGGCTCTTCAGTACCTAGCAGTCTCTCTTTAAACCCAGGTTCTTCTGTTTTACTCTGTCTTTAAGTATATAGCTTACAGTCCCTTTAATGTATTCTTCCAAACAAATTCAACTCAGCTACAGGCCCTGAGCTGTATTTCTGATTTCAAAGGGTTTCTGGTGGTATGGGACAGTGTTTACAAAAATAAAACATACATTTTCCTTATTTTGATGAAAGGTACTGGTCTCAGTGGAGTGTAGGAAGAGAGGAGTCAGATTTCACACTGAGCGTGCCACATCACATGATTCAGAACTTTCAAATCCATGCAATGATCACTAACACTCACTGCATCACTAGGGAGAACTTGGAAGAAAAAAAAGATCTCATTTTAGGTCACATAAGGTGACAATTTTATGATGATGAAAAAGGTCTAAAATCAAACTTGCACAACTTTGTTAAACCAAGATGGACCTGCTTAAATCAGCTCTGAATTTGGCTTGCATAGTACAGAACAGGTTTCAGCTATTCTTACAAGAATTTAACTGCAATGAGACATCTCTTTAACTGGGTTTTGTTCTGCCTCTGGAGTGGTGGTATTTAACCTTCCTAAGGCACAAAATACTTTCTATGAAAGAAACCTCACAGAGGATACAGATAAATTCTCAGGCCTCTCTTAGGCATGCTGTGATCATGGAAATTTATTTCGAACATCTTTATTCCTTGCTTTTCCCACTGTGCTTCTTTGCAGCCCAACGATCAGGAGTATTATGTCTATTTATATGTACTCTCAAGAGTACCTAGTCTGTGAATACTATGCCCATGACTTGCATAGGTTTCCTAACTGCTTGTCTTCTTTTTTTTTTTTTCACTATAAATTTGACTCATGACTGGATAAGATGCAAGAGTTTTATGTTGTACTTCTACTAATTTTAAACTGTGACCCTAGATTCATAGTCATTTTCAGGTGATGCTTTTATACGGAAGGGGTTCTTTTGTACATGAACCAGACAGTTGTGTTCCAGTGGCTGTCTGACACTTACTGTATCCCAAACTCATAGGATACCCCGAGTTAGGACTTGAAAGCTCTTTTATGGAAATTTCTTTGCCTGTTATGTCCAAATCTGGGGAGTTAGGAATGTATCTGTTGTCTAAACTTTATTGCAATCCAGAGATGAAGCTTCATCTACTGAAGGCATGTAAGTGGCTTAGTAAGTTCTCTGCCTGACAAATAATCCTAAAAGAAGAAGGCACTTTGAAACACCGTCTGGCCAGATACGTAATTTTTTTTTGTTGTTACAGTAATTTTTGTTATAGTAGTTGTGGTGAAACATGTTAATAAGAACTTAAATATGAAAAAAGGCTACTGTCATCTACAGGCTAGATATTTAAACTCCTGTATGTGTGGTTTTAGATGTCAAAGTCCACTATGTAGTTAACTTGGAAGCTTTTGCTCAGATCTGGAGCCAGCCAATCCTTCTTTGAGAGGAAAGGTTTTGTGACAGTAGAAGGGTATACAGAATGTAGACTGAACACAACAATGACTACCTATGTTTGAGAATCCTCTGAAACACAGATTAAGGGGATGGAACTGTGTCAGATGTGTCACTTGGTAAGACTGTCTTGCTTATAGGCCAGGTGTCTTCATCCTGTCACCCACTGATGTGAATGAGCATTGCTTTTTTCTAGTCTGTGTTCCCACATTTTTTTTTTTCCTTTTCTTTTATCCTAAAAAGCAGGGCTTGGCTAAGTAGAAGGATGGTTATGTCTGGGTTTTGTGTTTATAAGAAGATTAGACTGAGACAGTACATATACCTGGACAAGGGTGGTAAGAAGAATTCCCATTTCATAAAATAAATACAGAAGTGTCTCAGTAGTTGTAAAACCTATCATTGTATAGAACTTGCGTAAAATATTATGGAACTGGTGGGATGTCCACTGCACAGACATAAATATTTGTTTCTGCATGCCAATAACAATAAGTATGAAATAGAAGAAATCTAGAGAGGTGTTTAATAAGTTTTTATTGGCTTTTAATCGCTATTTTGTTGTACATACTACATAAAATTTGTTCTTATTTTCAATAAATATATTGAAGCATGCTTGATTCCAATTAAAAGTTGAGATTTAATTTTCCTTAAAAAAATTTATCCCTGAAGTTTATATTATTATAAAAAAATACAGAGTAGTTGTAATTCAGAAACTAACCAGAGTAACATAAACTATTTTACTAACACAGCCTTCCTACAGATGTATGCCATTAGCTACATCCTTGTATATGGGACTATTTTAAAAGACAATGGGGAACAATATAAAACCTTCATGTTACTCAATTTGACAATGAGACAGTTTATGAAAGCCCAGTGACTTAGTGTCTGTTGTTTTATAAGACTGACTTACATCCCCAATAAATGCTAGAGCTATAGTATCTCTTTTGCTTTCATTTTTCCCCTTTTGGCTCCTCCCTGCCTGCATTTGATTAAGTACAGAAAGATAAAAGCATGCTACCCCAATTTTCACAACAAAAACACAGAATTCAAGAAGTATTTCAGTTTCTTGCAGTTTTCTTCCTAGAGGCTCTGGGCAGCTGCTAATCATTATGTTTACAAGATTAAAACAAGACCCTAGGTTAGTCTGTCTAGTTCTTTTAAAAGAATCTTCTGTTTTTGATTAGACTTATGTGGTTAATAAGGATGTCAGGTAGATTCAATTGGGCCATTTATTTCTGTAATGTTATTAACTGTCTGTTCTCTACACAATCATTTAGATTTTCTGGGAAAAAACAGAAATGGGGCTAAGTCTCCTGGTGATAATAGTCCTAACATGCATTAGGCAGTTACACTGCTAACAATCACCTCCTTCCGTTAATGGAATATTTTCAGGTGGCGTTTGTTTTGTGTATGTTGTATATCTCGAAAGTCTGACAGCCAGCTTCTAATGGCAGTAGAAGTAGTTCAAAATGGCAAGAAAAATTACAAAATTTTAAGAAAATAAACACATAAACCTAAGATTTTTTCTCCTTTCATTTCTAAGTTTCTAAACCTTTGACTTACTTGGTTGTAATTTTGTCATTTTCCATCACCAAACAGAGAAAAAAAAGTAAATTAGATCTGCTTGGCTCATGCAAATTCCAGCACTAGATGACCCTGAAGTAGCACTGTGGAGTTTGGAGCTGATAGGTAAATCTGATGCCCATGTGAAGTTAAAGCTGCAGAGGTCGGAAAACATGAACTTCTGTCTTTAAGTGACATCTCTGGTGGAGGAGTGTACTACCAGGGTTCTGCAAAGATGCAGTGATAGGCAGAGAACTTAATGATTTAGTTCCTGAGGCAGAAGTACGGATGTACAGACAAAGTCTGACGTTTCCACAGAATTAGAAAAAAAAAACCCAAACCAAAACGCCCAAATATTTTGTTCTTACTTGTCATTTCTCTCATGACCTATTTTCATTTAAAGCATAATGCTGCATCAGCATTGTACATATTTTTCTTCCTGAAAATGCTTTAAGCAACAGATGGCACTGGAAATGATACCTGATGTTAATTTGGCAGTGGTCTTTAGTATGGAACCCTTGACCTCAGTTTAGAAGCTTGCCAAGCTTTAACCATTTTGGACAGAATTTTTATGCTGGTTGTGTGCCTTTGTTTACAGGTCATAAGAGAACAGCCAGACTCCTTGTGGTTATGCCATTTCAGATGTTCACTGGGGAAATATTAACAGAATTAACCATGTTTCCTTGAGTTACTGAAGCCCAGAAAAATGTGGTACTGAGTCCTTGTCAAAGAGATAGTGAGGTACAACACACAGAAAGAAAATCCTCCTACACATACAGCCAGGAAGGAAAGAAAATAAAAGGGAACAAAAGAGGAAGAAGAGGGAAAGAAAAGGAGGTGAAATTGTGTGTTTATGTGAAATAAGCCAGTAACCTCAAACTTATATTGAGATAGGATAGATGTGTGGAGGAAGAGTAGTAACTTTTTTTGTATCTGTCTTCACTGTGATAATCTCTTTCCTGTGAAAAAAAGGCTCTCAGAAACTGAACTTCTTTGTCCATCTCATACTTTTAAAGTCTGCAACAAAACAAGATACAGCAGAAGGACTGTATACAACTGCATATTGTTAATATTTTCATATGCTTCCTCCCTATGTGTGTATGATTAAAAGTGTATTAAAAACACGGATTTGTGTGTGTGTAAATGTATACAAGCTTTTACTATTACTCCTTGTTGTAAAATCTGAACAAATAATAACTCATTTCCTCTTCCAACATATGACCTTTAAAATCTGATATTTCATCCTAATGTAGGGTTCAAAGATTAAACTGGCTTCAACTGTTTTCTCTTTTTGTTTCACAGCATTCCACTGACAACAAAAGATGAATGGTATTTTAAAAGACAGAAGTGGGTTTGTAATCACAAAATAATATACCTAAAATCTTCATAAAATAGAAGATTCAAAGTGTAGCTATTTTACCAACAAATGCAGTATTCTTTACGTTAGGAACATATTTTTCAGAGTAAAAGATGATAATTTAGGTGATGCGTGTACATAGTGCGTGATAATATGCTCAGAAAAGTCCCCAAAATTTAGAAGGGAAATTTCTCTGGCTCCTTGTTTTACCTGGAAGCAGATGAGTAACTTTTTGTAAACACATGCATGATGTAATAGGAAAAAGAATCAAACATAAAGAGAAACAACCAAGTCTTGTGGTAAGTGGAAGAAAGGCAGATTTTTATTTTGTCTGAACACCAGGTGTTCTCACATCCTGTAGCATCTATGTTTCGTTATCTTGCCTGCATTGCCAATATTATGGTACTAATGTTAGGAAGCATTAGAGGTGGTTTGATTTTCAGTTCCTTGGTTAAAGCATTAGAGTGATTTACTTTTCATATATGAAATTTAACGACTGTTAAATGAGTCCCACCTCTAGAGGCTGAGTGAGCAGAATGTTTACAAGAACTGAAGTCTTCAAGAACCTTAGTTCAGGCTCTTTTGGTATGGGCTGGGCTCGACAAGTCAGATTAGGGAAGAAAATTGTCATAAGTAGAGGTGCTTTATAGAAGTCACAGTCTGCTTGTGCTGATAGGCTGTTGTAGACAGTTTCTGCTCTGAGCTGGTGATGGAGTAGCACAGTTTGAGCTTAAGCATCTTAGTTGTATCTGTGAAACTACTGAGAATGTTTCTTTGTCTTTGTGCTAAATTTTCAGATAACCTTTCCCATGACTGGAGCGAAACATGGGAAACTAGTGAATAGGGCACAACAGAAAAGTGTGACCTTTTTGCTTATCACACACATAGCTGTGTGTTTTACTTTTCAAAAATTAAGATGGAGCTATTTATTTAGGAAATGCAGCCAGGCGAAATGAGATGTTTTTCCGCTTCCACCTTTTACACAATATTCTGCTGCTTATAGACTTCTCGTATGGGATGGGGGACACAGGTGTTCACATCTCCTGTCCATGTACATGGTTTAGAAATTGTAGTTGTCACTTTCAGAAAAAAACATAGTAACTATCTGATTGCAGGTCTCAAAAAGGCAGCAAACGGAGTGAGCAACTGAACAAGAACCTTGACAATCACAGTTGGAATCAGTAATTTAAGTTGCAAAACAATACTTCATTGAATCTGATTCTCCATTAAAACCATTCTATAAAATTTATGTTTTGTACTTGAAGTTAACATATGTTAATTGCTTTGGAGCAGGGACTGTACTTGTTATTTTTGTACATGTTTAGGAACTTATTAAACATTAAATAATGCAGAATGTGATCTCAGAGCACATTAAATATTTGCGTTTATCATTGTAAGAAAATATAGACTTCTCTGAAGCACTGATAACATAAAAAGATTTCAAGGTGAAAAATTTCTTAAAGAGATTTATTTTTAAAAGTAGAAAATCTGTTAGCACTCTGTTATGTGACAGCAAATATTTGGGATGTTTTGGATGGTATATGAAAAAGCACCAGGGTGCTCGTATAAAAAATACTGTAGTAAATTAGACTACAATAAAAATAAGGAACAATTAACAGACTGAATCTCTGTTGAGGTTCACAGCGATGTCTCAACTACAGACCAGTTTATATGTTTGAATCAAAATATTACCGTACACATCTTTTCTCCATCAGAAATCTATAGTTACACGATAACAATAAAATGGAAATTGTGTGTTGCAAATGGAACAAGAAAGACGTCTTGCTGCCACAAGGAAAATACAATCATACCATTCTGTTCTGGAAGGATCTCTCTCTGCGAGGCAGCAAAATTCAGGCAGCCAAATTAAAAGCACAAAAGCAGGAAAGATGATGTTGAGGGGGAAGAATAAAAGGAAACAAGAAAAAAAAGAAAGGAGGAAGGAAGGAAGGAAGGAAGGAAGGAAGGAAGGAAGGAAGGAAGGAAGGAAGGAAGGAAGGAAGGAAGGAAGGAAGGAGGGAGG
>Ga0065711_1032926_pt1 | contig 26421 bp, 9 predicted proteins | sample Hoacrofraction12_FD_59098 | JGI IMG/M metagenome (GOLD analysis project Ga0065711, IMG submission 59098) | Hoatzin crop microbial communities from Cojedes, Venezuela - Epithelial fraction 12 v2 (version 2) | ecosystem: Host-associated > Birds > Digestive system > Esophagus > Crop | place... | reverse complement strand
ACTGAGGCACAGGAAGTTCCGTCTGAACATGAGGAAGAACTTCTTCCCTCTGAGGGTGACGGAGCACTGGAACAGGCTGCCCAGGGAGGTTGTGGAGTCTCCTTCTCTGGAGATATTCAAGACCTGCCTGAACAAGGTCCTGTGCAGCCTGCTGTAGGTGACCCTGCTTCGGCAGAAGGGTTGGACTAGATGACCCACAGAGGTCCCTTCCAACCCTGAACATTCTGTCATTCTGTGAAATATGTGCATTTGATGTTTGTGTTACAAGTGGCTGCTGCAATAGGAAGTTATTCAAGTGCTGGAGCACTTAAGCATTGTATTGTTCTGCTATTTTGTATTCACTGACCTGGAATGAAGGCATCTCTCATCTGGTGTCTTCCTCTGTCATCTAGCAAGGCAGAAGCCAATGTTACAAATCTGCAGTTCAGACCGCAAAAGAATAAAGTGAACATATTCAAACATTCAGCCAACACTATATAGAGACTGTGCCAGAGGCATTTATTGCATATTTTCCTGGTGCATTTACTAATCACTTCCTTACAAGTGTATGTTAAAAAATCTCTGAATTATCCATATCTGGGTATGTCATTATATAAATATTACTACACTGTAAGTAGCAGAATTTTACAGGAATATGATTAGCAAAAGAACCTGACAAGTCAGTAGCAAGAAAGTTCCAGATAGGAGAAAAAAAAATTCTAGTGGCTTAGGGAGTATATTTGCGTGGGTTGGGAAAATTAAAATGGAAACAACCCTGTACTCATTAGAGAAAATTGTTAAAGGGAATTCTCTCAAATCGGGACTTGATTTCTCTGTCACACTAACTGGTTAACTGTTTTAAAATGGGAAGAAGACAAGAGCCATCTGAATAAACAACTGGTATTCTTGATAAATATTTTTGTTCGTAGGATTGTCATTTGCCATTAGTGCAAAATTTACCAAGTGAACTGTCAAAACAGAGATGGATGTACCTAAGATAATGTCAGTTCTTTTATAAAGTCTTTATTAGGACTGTGGGTCATGCACCATGTAACATCCAGTATGTCATTACAAGCTTAAAGAATATATTTATTTTCTGTCGTGCATCATGGAGTGCATCATCTGTTGGGAGTGTTTTCTGAATTCTGTGGGACTTGTAGAAGATTTGCTAGCCTGGAGACACTAAAAATTATCTGATCCTGTGCAAACTCCGTAGAAAAACTGCCCCAACTCATTTAATTCTTTGTGCAGGGGCACATAAATGCATAGCTGAGCAATATGTATGTCACTTTGCACATAACTGACCAGTTCGTGTCCCATGTGGTCAAGTTTTAGTGCATGTAGGTGGTTGTTCAGCTAACAAAACACAAGATTTGTTGGCTGTGGAGTTTCTCCACATGATAGCACAAAAAAAATATTAAAAAAAATCTAAACATTTTTTTTCTTTCACTAAGACATACGCAATTACAATCTATTTACAAAACTTGCAGTAACTGCAAAAAGGTAGCAATCTGAATGAAATCGAGCTTTAAAATCTGAGGAAACTGAAGATGTGATTTTTGCTGTGTTGTGTTACCTTCTGGAAGGATTGTGAAATGCAAATTAAAAAAAGCCCCAAAGCCTTTAGAAGTAATGCTCAGATGCATTTTCTTAAATGGTAGAATGAGCTACCATTTAAAGTGTATTTTCCTTAGGCTGATTAGATGATCATGTAGGGTCTGCTAAGCCTCACGCAATTTTCTTCAGTGGGGTTTAAGATACACCAGAGGAAGAATGGCTCCTGGAGTCATAACTTGAGCTTTCATGAGAGAAAATGATTTCTTTCCTCATCATTTCTGCATAAACCTGTAATCTGAGCATAATTCAGGTTGTGATGTGTCTCGAGTTTGGAAACAACGTCTGGGAGAGAAGGGAGGAACGGCTATGACCACGCGTTACTTGCCTGTCCCCCATTATCAGCCTGAGATAATCTGAGCCTCCGTTCCTCCAGCAGGGCTTGATAGACAACAAAATTTACTTGGAGACTTGCATCTTCTTGGTTTACTAAATATGACTTGATAACCATCATCACTTGGGGAGTATGTAGCTTTTGTCAGTAAAGAAGTGCAACTACCTAAAATGCGGGCAACAGTGAGCAGGGCATTTGGACTCTGGGTGCTGCGCATGGCTGTGTCTGTCTGCTCAGAAACTACCACAGCACAAAAGGATGGGATCAGTGCACTGAAGCAATTGGTGCTGAGGAGCTGGCACTTCCACTGAGGCATTTCAGCTTATTAACTAATTTTTCCTACATGCCATGACGGTGAAGTTAAAACTCTGATCTACATCTCACTTTAAGATTCTCCAGGGAAAGAGGGTGCTCATAACACCTTCCAGAATAAGATGACTCTGATTCCTGGGTACCTGCCCCTTATTGCAGTAAATGGTATAAAAAACAGAATACCTCACAAGCTTCATCCTTGTTTTTCTTGGCACTAGATCTTAAAGAGAATTTAATAAATAATGAAAACAATGCTAATTCCCCAAACTAATAAAAGGAAGACTCAGTAGGACATGATCACAAAAATTAGACATAAAAAGGGTTAATAATATGTCAGAGCAAATGAGTATATGTTCATTGCAAATGAACTTTGGACTTCTTGTGCATTATTAGACAAACAATGGCATCGCAAAGTGTTTTTGGCTTCTTTATCTCTTAAGATATGCATCCATCAGATTTTTCGACATTCTCTATATTTAAAGTCACATAAAAGAACGTTATGTTGTGCTACTATTTCATCTCTGCAGGCTGTTTTACATATACTGGAAGGCTGAAGAAAATAAACCAATCAAAAAATAAGGAACAGAAATCCACCTCTTCATAAAGTTGTATTAAAACTTTCCTTAGTAACATATGGAAAACTTTTGATATCATGGTAATAATAGTATTAAAGACTATGAATATTCTTATGTATGATGAGGAATACATTAATTTAATTTTTCATCTTTTGTTCCATTAGTTTTGATTTACCTTTGAATATCTAGCTGTACATTTAAACTCTCATTATTATTCATTGTATAATATTACCATTGATAGTCATGGCAGAAGTATTTTGTAAGGGTTTTATTTTTCCTAGCAGAATACTTTAGACATTTCTGTCTGTCTGTCTTTCTTTTCGCTATCAAGTGTTTGACTTGTGGCATAAATGATGTGAAGTTTCTTCTCATCCTTTGCAGGTGTTTTCGTAGAACTCAGAATACCTTTATTTTTAGAGCAGCAGATATATCTCTCTGTTCTGCACATTTCATGCCACTAGATGCTTTCTCCTGCTTTTTTACCGTCACTAGGTATTCTGTTCCATTTGCTTCATCCATTTATGCATGATTTTGGACTTGGAAAAAGTGATAAATGCTGTCTCCCCTTTATCACTTGGCTCTTAAGTCATTCTGACGCAGAAACTGCTGTTCCAGTTAGAGCAGGTTCATGAGGTCACCAGAAAGTACTGGCAGGAGCACCTGTCCACCCCCAGCCTTACTGCACTAGATGCTGCAGCATCAAATGATCCAATTCGTGAATAGATCTAAGACAGCATCCACCAGAGCTTATAATAACACATGGAAGTATTCTGTCACAGTGGATGTTGAAATTATTACCTCTCATTTGCAATTCAATGAAACTGTCATTTTTCCTTGCAGTTCTGCTTCTTCTCCACCATATGTTCTCCGTAACATAAGCAGTTGGGCAGCGCTTTTAGTATCATTCATTCACCTCAGCTCTTGCTTCTGTGACTTGCCATGAAGGAGACTTTCTGCAGCTCCAGCCTACTGTTTGCTGCCTGCAACTGCTTTCCAGTTCTGGTTTTCCTGATGAGAGAAGTTCACCAGCAATACATGCTTGTTTCTTCACTGTCATGCAGTTCATATTTTTTTGTTAATGTGTACAATTTTCAGCTGTAGTTGAGTGTTACATAAATAATATGATTAATTAGCACTTATTACTGCTTTACATTTCCTAAGTACTGCACAAGCTAGCCAATCAAGCAGTTAATAAACTAATTAAGCAGAAACAACTGGCAGTTACACAAGCTGTATTCTCTCTTTGTCCTTGTACAATCCTCTTGCGTACTGGTACACTGTGAAGTCTGTAATCAAAAATACGTATAAAAGGTTTTCCTGATTAGGTGATTTCTTCAATTTTCTCACAGTAAGATACAATTGAAAACCAGTGCTTCTGTGGTTAGATATAATAAACCTCATTACACTGTGTGGGATTTTTAAAAAGCTTTTTACTTCAACCTATATTCCCGTTCAAATCAACAGTAATATTGGCCGCCCGTGTGAGCAGAGCTAGGCCAGCAGCAAACTCCTGTGACTAAGGTACCACGTTCATGACTCCATAAGATTGTCTTGATGTGTCTTGCTTATTAGCACAAAATAAAGAGAAAAATCTTAGTTAGGGTCAACTGGCAGTATTGTCTGTTATTTTGTTTAAAGAAAAAGGTATCTAATTTATAGATAATAAAGATAAACCTGGTATACTGTAACTTTTCTTTTGCTTGTATGTGCACCAGGAACTTACATATGACTGCTTACTGTGGTTTATGCCAGTGACCTATGAGGTTATTTTGTAGACTTATGAATCGGCTGTGTTGACAAGGTAGGTTAAACTTGCCTAGGTCTTTTGCTCTCAACTTGCTGAGGTAGAAAAATATAAGGCTTAAGCTGATTTTTTTTTTTTTTTTTTAAAGAATTTACTCTGCTAGCGAAAGGAATATATAATTGTGTAGGACATAACACACAATCTCTACTGTGCCTTGACTAGGTAAGACAGTTCAGTTTGGTGGGAATTCATGCAGGAGTAAACTTTCTTCATTTTACCACCCAGCATAACATGATGGAAAGATAATGAATTTTCTGTTGACAGCGTTTTTTCTATATCCAGTGTAGTATCCAGAGCCCTGTTTGGCAGGTCTGAAGGCCAATGAATGATGAGAGAACAAAAAAAACTTGCACGCTGTGTGGGAAAACTATTACCTAGCCAGATGTTTTAACCATGACAATTTGCAGGGATAGCCTCTGTCTTATATCCACAGTGACATCTTACTTTGGCTCCAAAGCAAGTGTGGAATTACATGGACCAGATGAAAGAAAAGAAATAACATATTTTTTTCACCAGGAAATGGTTAAGAGAAATAAATGTGTTTTTAAATATTTGGAAAGATGGTCTCTTCCATTGAATTATTTGTGTTATGAGAAATGTAACCTTTAAGAAAATCGTGGCTAGATCATTAAACTATCCCCCTGTTTGCAGATTCCTAATTGTGCTGTACAAGTAGAGTTCTTTATTACATGGCATATTTTCAACCGTGTAATTGAGAATTTCTCCCTGCAACAGCTGGATGCAGTTTTTTAGCATGTTCAGCATCAAAAAAATGCTCTAAAGCCTCATGATTGCTATTTAGGCTGAAAACAGAGTTTTGGTATTTCAAAGCAAAGGGAATTTCAATGATTGCGGGAGTAGGAACTTCATACAACACAAACATGAGCTGGACATGTTTAAAATTCACATGCAGATTCTGGAAGATATACATTGAGGCTCTCTACTTTTCACTGTATACAGTGAAAAACAATACACCTTGGTTTTTGTTCCCTGTTTTTTACTGCCCATTATAATATTGTGAGGAAGAGGGATGAAAACTTAGTGGCTTAAAACCACAATAATTCTTGTGGTGCTACTGATGCATTTGCTTCTATACATGTTCCCAGAAGCGAGGGTGAACTGATGCAATGTAAAATCTTTGTGAGGAATATGGAGACCAATATAATTTGGGAAGGAGCATTATACATTTGTGGAAGTATCATATGAGGTACACTGGTTTTTAAAAATTGGCAAAGTTGTGTTAGAAGCACTTCTATGATGTACAGATGTTTTTGGTGTAAATTGTATAAGATGAACAGTGTGTGAAAGAAGAAAATTGTAGTTGGTTTTATAACATTTCACTTGACTCTGCAGGTACAAAGTAGAGACTTCCACCACATATTTAGTGTGAATAAATATATCTCTATATATATACATCCAAATGGTAAGGGGAGGTGATCTGACCAGTTTCTATACAGTACTTCACACAGGAAATATTTTATATAAAATAATTGTGCGCTCAAATTTTTTCATTCTTGTTTCCTTTCTTAGGAGCAAGGGGCAGGCTGCCCGACGTTGGCTGTTAATGTGCTCTACAAATTTCACGAGGCGATTTTATGTATTTTCTTCTGTTGCTCGTGCCATTAACACAGTTCAAACTGGGATGATACTGTATGCATGCCAGGTGCCTAGTTGCTGGCTCTAGCCACCTCTCACACCTCGCTGACCTTTCTGCACAGCAGCCGCGATGCAGTTTGGGTTTGCTGCTTGGCTCTTCCTCCGCAGTCGGTGTGAGGCAGGAGTTTCACCCTGCTGGAAGTGCTCCTATCTGCCAGACGCGAGCAAGGCAGGGTCGGGAGTTATCGGCAGGAGTAGTGCAACAGCTGTTTGGAGTGAGTGTGACCATCGGCGTTGCCTGTGGCCTTTCTTTTCTTGTGCTCTCTCTTGTTGTGCTTAGATTTTTTTTGCTTTCTCTCATTCCTTTAGGGCAGTTGTTAGTTCAGTGTTTTGTAACTATTCCTGTTTAAAATACGTAGACGTCTTGGGGTGCTGGTGGATGCAGAAGATTATGTTTTTATGATTTTTTTTTTTTTAAATTTGCTTTTGCTTTAGTTTTTCTGCGAGTTTTTGAGCCAAGTCCTTCATGCACAAACCATGAAAAATCTTGCAGTTGAGGCGGTCTTGGGTGAGGAGCTGTGGAAGCTGCTCCTTATCACAAAACAGATTTGGAAATAGTAAGGCTTTATATAACTGATTCTTTCACTTACAACGAAGAGCAAATTAAAGCCATCTACCTCCAACCAGAATAGATTGCAGAGCTTCCCACTGGTGCTGATGCAGGAACATTTTATAGAGAATATTTTATTCCTCCTGTGGATTGATGTAGAGGGAAAGCCTGTGCCTGGGTTTTTTCCTTTATGTCATGTGCAGACTTTTAATTCAGTTTCAAAAGCAATTAATATTTATGAGGTTTGGCTGAGAATAATACAACTGTTGTGAGACAGTGAAATGTCTGCCATTCACACACTGCTCTATAGTGGTTTGAATGCATATTTCAGTTTGGATGAATTAAATTGTATTTAATCCTTTCTCTATGAGCTTGTAAACAGATACCAATGCATATCAGCACTAGTATACGCTGTTGGCAAGTGACATGTGCTGTCAGCATAATTTTAGACACATTTCGTCTCTTCTGTAATACTTACCTGAAGTTATCACTGATCCAGAATTTTGAACTTTTTCTCATTGATGTGCTAGCTACTGAAATCAGAAGTTTTTCTCAAGGTGTGAGTTATTACTGCTTTGGAGGCAGAATCAAGGGAATGCCAGTAGTGATTGGCTAATGACTTCCTAAAGTAGCATAATTAAAAATGACACTTTTCAGAACCCTTTAATTGGCATTGATTTTAATCCTTAATCTTCAAATAGCTTCAGGTTGGCTTCTTATCAGTTTAAAGTATAGTCAAAAGACTGTGTCTGTCTAAATGGTGGCAAATACAATCAGGCTAGATATGCTCATCCTCTCTGCCCACCTTCCCCAGCAGGATGATGGAAGATACAAGCAGCTTATTATTGGTAACGTGGTGCTGCAGCTGTCGTGGGGAAAATAAGCAGTTTGCTCTGACAACGGACAAAATCTTAATGTGTTATTATTACGGTAGATCAGGAACTGAGCTGTAGACATTGAATTATTGCATTAATATTTGCTGTACTTGGATTAGCTGAATTGGCAGCATAGTTAAGTAGGGACTTGAGCTTTCTTATTATTTACTTAATTATATTGGTAATTTACTGTGGCTCAGTACTCAGCATGATTTTTTAATTGTCTGAGGGAGACTCTTAATTTTACAAATGAGGTGGAATAAGTGTGTATGGAATAAGTTGCAATCTTGGCTTTATAGGAAGAAGGTTGAGTTTTGTGCTCATTGCTAAGCTTTATGGTATTCCCGTTACTACTACAGTCGTATGGTTCTAATTAAATTTTTAGAGGTTAGTTTGCCAGTGGTTACTTGGCATTCTTCATTTCTGTCGTCATTACTATTTTGCTATAATTTGGGTAGCAAATATATGAGGTTCCTGCCTAGTGCTCAAAAAGTAAAAACTTGTTGATACTAGTGGCTTAATATGCACTAAATCATGTTCTGAGAGAGGCTGCATTTGAAGATCTGAGGTGATCTGCCATTTGCAACCCTAGGCACCCTCGCTGAAAGGGTGCACTATGTATAACCCCCTGTAAGTACATATTTGCAACAAAACAGATTTAGGCTGTTTAAAGTAGGTCAGTATCCTGATACTGCTTACAGAAAAATGGATAGTCATGCATTTTCACTATGAATTACTTTTATAAAATATGAGATGTGGGGAAAAAAAAATGTGAAAGAAAAAGATGGGTAAAAATTTGCTCCATCTCCTTTACAGTATGTCTTTATTAAATAAAAATAGCCAATTACAGTAGAACCTCAGAAATGTAAAGATGCATCGCGTAGAAGAGAAATCAAGTGGCTTACTAGGTAATAGAACACTAGAATATCTGTCCTTCATTTTTGCAATGAAATTCAGTTTAGTGACAATGGTCACACTGTGAATTGGTGTTCTGCACAGAAGTGGTACAGATGTGATTAGAGTCTGTTTCTTAGAATTACAGAATTGCAGAATAATTTGCATAGAAAGGAATTACAGGCAGTCATCTAGTTGAAGCCCCTGCTCAAGTAAAGCCAAGGTCAAAATTACGTCCAGTTGCTGTCTCTTGTTCAACTTAGTGTTCAATATCTACCAGGATGGAGATGCTACAGATTCCCTGATCACCTGTTCTAGGTTATTCTTTGTTCCTGTTCTTTGCTTCAATTTTTCCATATGTCTTTCTGTCCAAATCTAGCTAGTACCATGTAGTGGCAGTTAAGTTGGTTTGTCACCTAAAAGTTGGGTTTAGAGGCTCTGCTTGCTGTAAATGATCTGCTGTACAAGACCTGGGTAATTTGAGTCGCTGTTGTGTGCTAAAACTGAACCAGAAACTGGAGGGCTTAAGATAAGTTTGATTCCTGCTGTGGTGGTGTATGCAGGCTATGAAGCAGTTTCAGGTCAGTCTGTTGAGTGAAAAGCCAATTCATAATGACCTCTTATTTCATGAAAAATCAGCAATCTGAAGCTAATCAAAAGGCATCAGGTATCCTACAGTTTGTACTTCTGTACTTCAATTTAACATCACTCAAAGTGTTGTAAACATATCAGTCTCAAAAGACAACATTTGAATCCTATCTGCCTTCTATTCAATTGCCCTCTTTTTCTTGTGTGCCAGATGGGGATGCCAATGTGCACAACTAATTGGTTGTACCATAAAAAGATCATAAAAGTGGCTGCAATGTCAAGGTGAAAATTTATTTTGTCCCATATCCTGTTTCATGCATCAGAGACCAAAAGAAAGAATATAGGAACGTGGTAAACGTATGCTCCTAGTCTCCAGCCATCTTGAACTTTCGGTCTTTCTGAGCTGGGTGTTTCTGAACACTTATAGTTAGCTAAATTCAGGGGATTTAATTTTCCCACACCTGTCCAGACTTCTCTTGAAGGCATGATTTGATGTCCGTGGCCTCCTGTGGCAGTGAGTCCCACAGTGTAACGGCACGTTGCAGAAAGAGCCACCTCCCTTTGTTCATTTGTTCTGATTTTTTCATTTTTATGAATAACATTCTTGACTAGCTGCATCTGATGCCCTCCAGTTCTTGCACTGGGTAGAATGAGGCAGTGGAAAAAATGAAACAACTTTACTAATCCTTTCCATGCCAGTCATCTTTTCATAATGTTCCATGATTCAATTCTCTCTTTCATAGACCAAAGTGTCTTACCACATTCATTTGTCCTTCATGCAGAAGTCATTCTGTACCTTCCATCACCATTTTGCTCTTCTGTGAACCTAGTCTGGTTGTGTCTCTCTGATTAAATAAAAAAATAGAAAAAGTGGGCAGAGAAGGCCAGCATATATGGACATACTAAGAAGGATCAAAAGCAAAAGGGATGAAGAATTAAACAAATTTTTAAACTATTAAAACAATATTGATTTAGTTTGGATTGCTGACTTGGATACTACTGTATGTAGTGCAGAGCTTGAAGCACACTAATCTGACCATTTCTGAAAACTGCATACTTATAATATACATTTGTAGAAAGTTCCTCTCAAATTTTGTCTCCTCTTTTACATTTTAGGCAATAGCTTACAGTGTGCTTAGCACCTGTGTGATGAAGGTGATATCTTTACATTGCCTGACCTCAGAGTCTCTGTCATCACTAAACTTATCTGACAAGTTAAAATTTCTCTTATCCAGGCAAATGCGGTTAGCTAAGAGAAACCCATTTGAGTCCAGCTTCAGCAAGGTTCTCAAGCTAATCTTCAAACATGGGAGTTGCAAAGGGTGCAGAGAAGTCCTTACAACTGAAGGCTCTCCATAAAGACCTACTCAATTTGATCCTTTAAAGATTTATCTTTGAAAGCTCCCTAAGGGGATCTTGTATGGAAAAATCAATCCCATTTACTTGTTACAATTAAATATACGCTGTGAATTTTGTACTCTCAAAGAAAATCTGAAATTGTTATGATATAGTCATTACTGTAGTCATATTAAAACCTCTCTCAAAAGAAATCCTGGCAACTGGAAATCTGTGATGATTCTGAAATGATTTAAAAATAGTTCCTGGTTCTGTACCTCTCTCCGGATCCCACGGCCAATCTGATGGTTTTACCATCACATTTTCCTGCTTTAAACATATTTTTCTCTCCCTTCTGACAAAAAAGACTGCACAACCAAGAAACAAAAATTATTTAAACACCAACTGTGCAGAAAGAACTGTGAAGTTAGATTTAGACTTGAGGAGAAATACACTGAAGATGGTTATATACCTCAGGGGACAGGCCAGCCCTCAAAGCCAGCTGTACACAAAGTGCTGTTATTGCAGTACTAGTGGAATGTGTTTCTATTCTGATATTAATTTCAGAGACTCTGAACCAGTGTCAGAATTTAGTTCATCTTGGAAATGGGTCTCATAGTAAATAAAAAGACAGTAACAAAAGGCAGACTGCAGCCTTCATCAATTTGACTGCTTTTGAGGTTAAGGAATTCCTGAAAATAAACTTGTCTTGTGTATGGAGGCTGTTCCTGTCCTCTTAGTGGTTGTTTGGAAGGGCTTCAATCCAAAGCTTGATGCTTTACTAAGTTGTGCATCCCATTTCCAAAGGAGTTCATTAAAGAAAGTTTTCTAGACTATGGGAAGTGGGACATCAGACTCTCTGATCGGGTTGATCTCTTCTGGCTTTATAAACATGAGTTTGTAATATCTGAAGGCTATTTTTGCTCTGAAAATTTTTACTTGCTTTTTCTGGCAACTAGTGCTCAATAATTAACTGTTGTCTGTATAAAGGTGTTTCTTTGAATGAGCATCGAGAGAGTAAAATAACTTTAGGAGTTTTCAACACATCGAACAAATTGTTGTACTGATTTTACTTCAGTACAGACTGAGGCTAGTATCAAAGCACACTTAGCCATACTTTTTTTTTCTCTTTTAATATGTTTTTCAGTAGAACTTTAATTGGAGATGTTAACTGCATTTACAAGAAAAAACGTTTGAGCTTATTCTGGCTTGTACTTATGAATTGTTCACATGGAAAAAAAGAACGAATGAAATAGGCTAGACCTTTAAGTGATGAGAAGCAAAACTTGAAATAGTGAGATGACTCATAGAGCTCAAATATAGAGCACAGAGGAAAGTCATTTATTTCTGTTAGTCTCAGTAAGTAGTACTGGAGAGCTAAGAAGGGAAAAACATATACATCATTTTCCTTACCAGAGAAAGAAAACGGCTTGGAAATAAGTATTTTCAGTTTATATAATTTTTAAAAATCACGTATTTAAATGTGCAGCTATTAGCCAATGCAATTTTGTCCACCACCCACTGGATACTGGTGGTGAAGTTTTGTCAAGTTCCCTCACCATCCTCTGCTTTTCCAGACACAGCAGGACTCTGTGGTGCTTATGTAGTGTGAGAAAAGGTTGTAGCAGGATGAGGCTGGGGGAGAGGTGAGCTTGCAGACAGTCGTTGGATTTACTGAGGCAATCACGTGTAACTAGTCTTCGTATTTTTCTGTAAATAAACTGACAGACACTTCATGTGTTGTGCAGGGAGAGTAAAACCCATGAGATGGCACCACAAATGCAGCATTATGCAATCTGAATATTCTTTTTTTTGTGCTTTTTTCTTGCAAGGAGGCGGGTGTGGTACGACATGAAAATTTTACCGTGGACCATTGATGTAAAGCCTCTCAATATTGCAGTGATTTTTTTAATGAATATGTAGCTGCTTGCCATGTTAATAATTTTATCTTGTTTCAGGCTGGTAGTTTTAACTGCTACACTTTGATTGTCTTTCAGAACAATCAAGCATCAAATATTGGAACTGACATCTGAATTAAAGAGTGTGCAAAAAATCTCTTCCCTCTTTTAACTATTGAAACAAACTAAAATGGAAAACTGACTAAAGGAGGTGAGTCCCTTCTTCTTACTCTCTGATCATTCTCCTTGATCTGGCTCTGCATCACTTTTATTCATTTTTCTCGAGATTTGCTTGTAAAAGGCAGGAAGCAAAGCGATTGCAAATTCTGGACTGCTTTAAAGGAAATGAGGGTAGCCTGATAGCTTGCTATTTTGGCTTAGAAAATGATATATGTGATAACCCATCTTTGTGCTTATCTAGGTCTGCAGGCTGCAGACAGTGTTAATATCAGGTGTCTTTGAAAATCGTGGTGAAAGATTTCCATGAGTCTGACATGAACATCAAAATGTAGCATATAAACTTAAATATTGAGTAGAACCTCATAGGGCTAGATGTGCCCTGGCTATGGAGTGAGTGTAGAGAGTGTGAGAATAAAGGATTGATTTGGCCTGGAGGAGTATACTGAAAGAGAGAGATCAGAGCCAAAAACAAAGTACAAAAGACAGCATGGGGGAGCAGTTGCAGCATCTTGGAAGCAACATTGAAATGGTCTGGAGAAGCTCTGGCAGGGAAAGAATTTGCTTTACCACATTTTCCACAGCTTTTTTTTACATGAAGAGCCACAAAAAGCCAGGACCTTACTGACCTGTTAGTAGTTGGCTTATCTCTTCAGACATACTGAAGATAAGCCAACCTCTGGTAATTCTAGCCTCTTGAATACAAAAGGAGTAGCGATGAAATATCTACATATAGTGAACTATGGGTACTTCACAAAGCTAATCGCATCGAGACATATTAAAATAAACAGTTCCATATCCTGTTTCTTTGTTACCATATGACAGACTTAAACATACATGCACTAGGAACAGGCAAAGTATTTTTAATTTATATTTCATTTTAAAATGGTGATCACGATGCTTATGATTTTAAAAGTAACTCTTAGAACTATGCTATATTCAACTGTTTACAGTTCAGTAACAAGCAATTTAATTAATGCCAAATCAATATATTCATTATATAATTAGTTATGGGTGTATGAGGATTAGTTAGGTATGATACTGTACTTCAACTTGTAAATTTCCCTGAGTGGACCGTAAGTTTTAAGATGTTGCAGGAAATGTTTTGCATCTCTGGAATACTCTTTGTATCACTCCAGAGTCATCTTTATTCTTTGTTTTCTCTTTAAGTAAAAAATTTCAATGGATACCTTACTTTAATTTGTTACAATTAGGGTGTTATCTTATTATCCAGCAGTAGCAATTGCTTTGTATTTTAGTAAACTTACTATAAAAGGATAGAATGCCAGTGCTGCTGCAATGCTTCCACAGCCATAAAACTGTATCCATGATGATTTATTATACATAATATATATGTATATATGATTCTGTAGGTTACATATGTAGCTTACATATATGTATATATATTACAAGTATATGTTTCTAAGGGATGTATATGTTAGAAAAAGTGGTGCATTTTCTTTGCATAATAGGACTTGGAACTAGCATGTATTTTCTGACGATGTAAACTAATTAGGTCAGTTCAGCTACCTTTGTCTCAGTTTGGCCTTCTGTAAAAGTCTAAAACTTCCTTAAAATGGTGATATAATGCTTGCAATGATGTGATTTTTCCCAAGTAAAAATTGGATTTTTTTTTAGCTTAGGAATGTTTTTTCACAGTAATACATTTAGTTATCACTTGCATATATGTGTATCAATTACTATGTGTTTTCCTACACACACCAAAAAAAAAAAATCTATTCTCTTAGTTCCCTGTGCTTTGGGTAAAATGATTATCTCCAGCATTCCCAGCGTCCAGTTTCTTACAGCTGTGCTCAACTTTGGCTGTTATATGCATCTGGTTTGAGTATGTGCCTTTACAAAAGGCCAAGGAAGTGAAGAATGGTACAGTAAGAACATTATTAAGGTTGTGCAGTCACCTCTGCAAAAATTAGGGCTTGCCAAAATGCATGGTTAGTTCACTCACATCATGACAGATGCTTTCCAACAACAATTTCATGTACCATTTTTTGCCTCTAATTTTACTTGAAGTTCACCTGAGTATTGGTGGTTTCCTTTTTTAACGATCAAGAGCTAAACTTGTGATTTTAGTTATACTATTAAATTTTATACTTCTTATGAAATTTTACACAGTTGACCTATTCAGTTGATCCACGCAGTTTTGGGTAGGGTATTTAAGATTTTGGATAGGATATTTGTAGGTATTTACAGACACACACACACTCCTCCTAATGTAGCAAACCTCTGCTTACTCACAAGAAGCACAGGCACCACCACGAGGAGGGTGGAATAGAGATTTTTTTCACTGAGTGTGAGGAGATGAGGTGTAACAGGGAATTCCTTCAATATAGAGGATTGTAATGGAGAATGCAAAAGGGAGTGATTTTTATTGTAAGTACAAAGGTTTGTTGGAGAATTAATTGACTGCTCATAAAAATGGTGAATTAAGGGAAATACTGGCGGTACAGCAGCATGAATGTGACCAAAACACTGTCAGAACCACACAAAAAAATACCATTCATTTTAGAATAATCTGAATGGACAGAACAACAGAAACTAAGTACTCCCTTGGGGATATAGATACTTGTCAGAAGAAACACCAGTTTCTGTGAGGTTTCCTATCAGTTAATTGCCCTTTTGTAAAAGGGATTTTTGCCTGGGGCAAAAGGGTGCAAGATCTGGGCATAAGAAATCTCTTAACAAAGGAATGCAAAAGAAAACATTTTGTTGTTGAAGAAGGTATTTTGACTAGTGCCACATTTATTAGAAAGAACAGGGTGGGGTTCATTTATTTTCATAAGGAGTATATCGTTGATGTATGTTGCTCTGTTGTGAATTTTGTTCAAGAGTCAGATGGAACTTAAATATGCCATTAAATTAAGACATGTTTATCAACAGGGAGAAAATGACTAAGCTTTGAACAAGTCAGATAAGGAGAATCCATATGAAATGTGTTAGGGACGCAGAAGAAATTGAACTTTAATGAGACCAAACAAAAGGAGTATAATTAATCCTCTACAGGGAGAATGTGAGGAAAAAAAATTAAATCTTCAGGCCTTCCTCTCTTCTTGAGAGATGGGATATTGGATGCTTTGTGTGATCTAATTATGAGCAGTCTCAGGCTCTTAAAAATATTTTTCCTCAGGGAAAAAGGACACAAGACATAGAGAACAAATTATCAGCTAAAAGATATGATGATCTTTGAAGCAGTACAAGAGGAAGTGTAAGGTATTTTACTAATAATGCCGATGTGAAGGTAACAGCTGTAATGAGAAAAATTAGAAGTATTGCCTCAGGTTAAGTACACTGAGAAGGCACAAAGGCTTAGATGAGGCAAAGGCAGTGTAATCAAATATAAAGAAAAAACATATTTCGGGTGCTAACTGAAAGCTGAGCATGGCTTGCTTGGAGTTTTTTAAAGAAAAATTTAGACAAGACTTTTTATTATAGCTCATATGGTAATTGTCTGATTGGGTATACGAAGCCTATGAATTGGAGAAAAGAAACTAAAATGACAATGAGATAGACAAGTGAATTGTCTTGTCTATTAGATAAAACAGGAAATTTCAAATGAAAGCAAGTTTTATGTATTCTACTTCCTTCTTATCTCTAGCTCAGGAAATAATAGAATTATTCAACCTTTTTATGCTTTTCTGTACTCTTCTTTAGGCATCTACTTCCACCGCTGTTTGTGACAGTGGCTTAATGGGCCTTTGAATTCACCCAGCATGGCTCTTTTTGTAAGTGCGCGCTATTGGAAGTGGGTGTCTGTAAGAAGCTTGCGTGGTGGGTCAAAAGTAATAACACTATTAACTCTGAGAAAGACAATATTTCTTGTATTCCCATCATTCTCTTCCAGTAAAAAATTTCAAATTGAGCACAATGGGAAATCCTATTTACTCCTGTGGTATAAAATCATATCCCTGAAATAAATCACCTATCTTAGAAAAAAACTAAGCTATGAAACTGGCACCGGTTTTAGGCTGCTGATGCAGGGAGCAGTGTCTATCTTGAGTTTGCATTGCACATCATAAGCAGACATAGGCACAATGATAAATATCTCGTCACCTCCGGATGGCTTCACGGAATCAGGGGCTCCACATGTAGACTCACACTGGAAAGAGTATAGGAAGGAATCTGTCCCTATATGGTCTGTCTTTATATTTTTATATGCTCATAACAACTAAAGCAATAACATCATACAAAAATATGATTCAGATAATCTTTTCCGTTCATTATTGCAGGGATGGAACCTGCACTGTGCAAAATAAAAAGATAAATTTGTCCCTGCTGAACAGTGAAAGCTGGGCCAAGGTACATTAGTAACCTCTTCCAATTCATTGAGTAACACAAAATGACATTCTTCTGAAAGCTGTATTTTATATGAAGCTGTCCCTGCCATATGGTTATTATTTTAAACTGTTTCTGCAATATGTTTTATTTCTATTGTATAGTTTCTACTTATCTTTTGTTTTGTTGCCCTTTCCTGCCAGCTCTTTTAGCTGCTTTCTATGTGCTGCAGGCACAGTTTAAAAAGCTGGCTAATGATATGGGGAAGGGGTGGCATAGCAGTGGGTCACAGTAAGGACACAGCAAAGAATTCTGGTATTCAGGATTTGAACGCTCAAGATAGACCACAGTCACGGTTGGAAGCAGTGACTATATTCTCAAGACCAAAGAAAAAATCCCCCAAAAAATGGTTTAACAAAGTATCATTAATCAGGAACAAAATGTATAATCATGTATGCTATGAAGGTTTCTGATTTGCCATTGCTCCTAAAGCATGAATTTATCTGAGGACATTGATGAAGCTTAAGTAGGCTGGAAATTTCCTGCAAATACTCATTTTACTGTTTTTATTTAAAAAGTTGGAAAAAATATTTCAGTGTTACAATATCAGCACAATGAAATAATTTGCATCTAGTTTTTATGAGCTGGCTGGGAAGTTCTTTCAACAACTAAAATTCAGATCTTGCAAATCCTGGAAATCGGGACAATTTCAAGGGGTGGAAGAAAAATACAAAATGATCAAAAATGAAGTCCATAAATAGTTAAAAAATTAGTATGTGAAGTATCATTTTGTAAGTCTTATATTGATATAAGTATAGACAAATATTAATGTTAAGAATTAGGCAGTACAAGAACAAAGGAGTACAAAATAGGAATGTGATCCCAAAAATTAAAATTCTGAAAAGGTTTTTGGGGGCGTGGTATGTTACCAGCTGTAACAGGATTCTGCAGGTGGCAGGTTCATGCACTACTTGGGCTTACGAATAGGAGAGAGTCACCTTTCTGCTCCATATGAGGCCACTCGAGGACATAGTTCATTAAGATACGCACATTTGAAAAAATTTTTTTGAAAACTAGAGAGGCTTTGGGAGAAGCCACAAAATTGGTTCAAATGAGATTAAAAATAGTGGCTGGTTTAGTTCAGTGTTCTGGGGTGGAGTTGGAAAACTATTTTCTCACTGTAGAAGGCAACAAAACACTGAACTTCCAAGACTCACAAGCAATGACAAAAAAGATCCGGTACATGGAAGTTAAACCTAGAAATGGAAGCGAAGTGTATATTTTTAAGCAGAAGTAAATACACATCGGAACAATTTACCAAGCAGTGTTGAGGATTCTTGTAACTTAAAAGATTTCATTTGGAATTAAGACTAGGATTGCTGAAACAATTTAGGGAATTAGATGCTCAAACATCCTTGAAATGCACTCATTAAATTCACCAAGATCTCTTGGGTTCCTCTAGAAATGCAGCAAAGCTAAAAGCAGCATTCTGCTTTTGGTTCACAGAACAGGCTTGATCGAAGGCGCTGTGGAGTAGTACGAGACGGTCTCTGATATATTACACAGCAGGTGAGGCTCTATTGTCCCAGTGGTCTCCTTTGTTCACAGAGTCAGTGTGTTTGTTTATTTGTACACAAGAATAGCTAAAACATGTTCTAACCTAATAAGAGCTTCCTGAGATTGCCATTGAAGTACTTACACCCTGTCTGTTTAATAAGATGACCGTGGTTCACTCATATTACAGCAGTAGGGTGCTATTTCACCTCCAGTCTTCTGCTACTGATAGGGAGAAAGACCAGGCCTGTGTACAGAGATGGCATGGAGCAGCTGAGCAACAGCTTTGTTAGGCTTTCATCAGCTGATTTGGTTGCCAAAGCAGAAAAGGTCAGTCATGTGTCAGGACCTCCTCTGTGATGCGAGTGTGTTGACCAGAGGAGGTCCTGAAATATGACTAGATAGATATATTAACTGAGCATTTCTTAGTTTTCTGTAATATTGTCTATATAAAGAATTCACTTCAGACCATTGTCTCTTCCCAGGAAAGCTTTGATCTTAAATGAGAGGTTCTGGTTGGCTCAAAATTACCTCTAAGAGAATCATGTTGAATTAGGGGCTACATAGACATACTAAGCATCCAGTCATGCACCAGTACAAGCAGTAGTTTCACTGTCGCTGAACACTGCAGCACTTGCTATAGAAATAATCTATTTTCTTTTTTACCCTTCACTACCTGGGGTCAGTGTGGCTAAAAGCCACCCATCCTTTAAACCAGACCTTGCTTCGGCACGGGGGTTGGACTAGATGACCCACAGAGGTCTCTTCCAACCCCAAACATTCTGTGATTCTGTGTAATCAGTACAAGTGCTATTTGCAAGCCAATTTCCTAACTTTACGTTACAGAGAGATGCATCTGAAATGGGATGGTCATGGAGAACAAAGTATAGCTCACCTATGGGTGAGGAAGATCACTGTATCCCTTGAATGGAAGATGGGTTTTGTCCTGAGTTTTGTTTGCTTAAAAAGCTGAGTTTTGTGAGGCTCTAGGAATCCAAATTCTGCCTGATAAACACTGTCTTAAGTATAGAACAGTAACCTAGAACGATGAGGTTTCAGAGTTTTTTCTTAGCTTCACACCCCTCCCCCAAGAATGCACAAATCAACAACATGGAAACAACTAATGTAGAAAATGAATAGTCTGCTTCTAGTTATTCATACTTGATGAAATTGCAACTTGTGAATCCTGCTCAACAGGTTTTTAAATTTACTTTTTGTTGCATAAGAAAACAGGCTTATGTCAGCCCAGTGTTAAAAACTCAGGGTATAAATAGTTGTAATTTGTGTAAAAATGAATTGAGTTGAATATAAAGTACAAAAAGAAATAAGTGCTTATGTAGCTGTTGATATGTCATAGATATTTTGGAAATCTGTTTATCCAAGACATCAGTGTGACAACAAGGTTATAATATTAGGTTATTGGGGCTGTATCAGTATATAAAAGCTATTTGTCATCTTTATGAACTATATATCATTATCAGAATAACAATTACACTGATTGCTGCATTTCTCATTGCTATCGTGTAGATCTTCCATGTGGTCTATCAAGTCCAACAAGGAGATGAAGCAATATGTATTTCGGACAAATTGCTGATAACATCTGCTGTGTGTTTTCTTTGCGCAGCTTATAGAAGTTCAAACTAAAAAGCAACTATTGTCATGTTCAATGCTGGAAAAAGAATTGTGTCAGCCATTTTTAAAATAATTACATTTCCAAGATCAACACGCTCCAGCCAGGTACTTGAGTTGAAGGTGCCCAATGTCCAAGCAGTTGATAGTATTATGTTAGTGACATATGTATATCCTTGTTAACTTCCTTAGCTTTATAAATGCAGCTATTCAAACAATATACTCTAATTTGCTCCCATGCCTCAGAGAAGTGTCATGCTTTCCTTGTAAGGCTGTTGTGATTTTAGCTTCAGAGCACTGCATAAAGATGTCCTCTGGTCTGGAGGGTGCACTGCTTCCTGTTGGATAGACCTTGTTAAAATTAGGTTTTAAACACAGTAAAAATTGAGTTGTGCTACTTTATGATAAACTAAGTAAGTTCACATCTTGACTTGGCCAAAAGAGTCTGAGAAACGCACAGAAGTAGTCATGCAATTATTATATCACAATTCTTTATATTACATTATATATGTGTGCTTATGCATATATGTAATCTACTTTCCTAAACCATTTTGTAAAAATAACAAATAAATGTAATTTTTGTTTTCTTTCTATACAATTTAAAAATATAACTCAGGAGGTGTGTTCAAGGAGATTGAGGTAATCTATCTGTCCCAGGAGGTACAAACTGGACTGATTCAGTCAAAACATATTTTCTTTAATACATGATGTGGAATCTGTCTAAAACAAATATAATACGAGGCAGGTTTGAAAGCAGTCAGTATGACATCAAGAAAGAAGTAACACCACTGGACTGAAATATGACTTTAAGTAACTATAGAGCTTCTTAGATTTAAGATCAGGAGCAATCCAACATAAGGTAGACATCTAAGTGACTTTGTGGGAGATGCATCTATTTTAATTCACCAGAAATATGTGAGCTATCATACTAAAGACAGCACCTGCATGCAGATGCTATTGAACTGTTGTAGGATCATTCTTTTTTCAGGTGAAATTTGTAACAAGGGTGAACTTTGTCCTGCAGCAAGATTTGTGATCTGGCTTTGACTCTTTGATACTTGGTGACACCAGTCACATTTCTTCAAGTATCATGACAAGACTTAGAGTCTTAGAGCAACAATGAGCGAAGAAGCACATGCTGTAGGGAAAGGATGACAGAACCAGCTATAACACAGTATAGTTTTAGAAATTATCTTATTTGACAGAGCATCTGGTTTAGGGTTAGACAAAATAGTACCTTGAGACTATTTGGGTAATGAATTGATCTCTTGTTGAGATATCGATAGCCTGAGGATCTGAGAAAACAAACAATAATTACTGTATCCTGATATCCTTCTACTACAAGAATTTATTCATCCTGCACTGCCTGACTGTTGTAGCTTTAAACAACATGGTGGGTTTTTTTATTTTCAATTACTGATCTTTACTGCACATATTATGGTAAGATTATGTGCTTGTAGCATGACTTCTCTGAGTGAATGGTTAGCTGTCAGGGAACAAGAAAAAATCAATAACACCAATAATTTTTTAGTTTTTATGTTCTAAATCAAATGTTTCTCATATTGAGTAGTTCTCATTATATGTACAGCTTTGTGACTATTTTATTTTGATAGTATTTATTTTCTCAGTGGTTTCCTCATATTTAAACAAATTAATCATCATGAAGTAAAAGAAAACCTTTTTCTTCCTCTTTCTAAAACATTAGATTGATTACTTTCTGGAAACACATATCTGGCATAAATTGAATTATCTGGTTTCATCTTAGATTAGGGACTTTATTTGTAATGAAAAATCCAAATGGTAAAATAAATTGAGAATGACAAACGCAGTTTATTGAATCGGTAGATTGCTACTTTCCTGTATTACAGCTGTTCTGTCTCCAAAGCATCTCCATTTGACTTACTAATTATATGCAAACTATCATTATGTTATGGTTCTTCATATCAATTTCGATATTTCATCAGGGAACCTTCTTGGTTACAATGATTGGAGTATTCTGTATCGTTATAGTTACTGACAGTTTGTACTGATACACAGTCTGTCAGACCGTGTCCTTTTCATGTATATTTGAGAAATGAAAACCTATTTATTTTCTGTGAGGAAATCTTGACTAAATCTAATGCTTTGCTTTTTACAGACACATGATATAGTGGTTTTTTTTTCAACTTTACGAAGTGAAATGCCTTGCATAGAGGAGTTGGACCTCTGTGCATAAGGAGGAAAAAAATCTGACTTTGAAATATTACTAGTTTTAGTTATTCTTCTGAATGTGTAGTATTAGCTTATGATCTTATTCATAGCTGCAGCAGTACTAAAGCAATGGAAGATGTATGAGGCACGAATGCTGTGTTGTCTTCTTTCAGGGGAACAAAATGCAAATTTGTGGCATGTTTTTCAAACTGGAGTTATTTATATATCAAACATTACTCTGGCAAATCCTGATTAAACTAGTATGAATTCTCAGACTCTTGAACAGTTTGCCCTGCAGTTTTTAGTAATCCTCCTGACCCCCCAGAAATCTGTGAAAGCTGAGACTTTCGTATCCCACTCTGAATAAATATGATTTAGATCCCAAATTCTTTCTATATTGGTATGTATTTCTTTTTTGATCACAAAAAATGTCTGCCTCTTCATAGCTAGGAGAAGGCATTATTTTTGTGCAGAGCTTATTTAATCTGTTAATTATACTTTTCTGTTCTGGTCATCATTATAGTACCTGATATCCTAATCCACGTTAAGCAGTTAGTTTTCTCCATATTCCTCTAGTGAGAGGAGTGATCTGAGGGTCCTGAAAGTGGGGGGATCTCCAAGAGGATATGTGCTGTTTATGGCAATTTTAGGGGGGCAGGTAGGTGTCTTGGGAAGGCAGTTTTGTTGTGAACAACAGAGCCGGAGCTTGAGTGATCAGTGTCTCTTTGCTATCAGGGAAGAGGGGATCCCTTGGTGTTTGAAATGCTTCTGGGAAATGCACGTGGATTTGCACTGGTTACTCTCCAGGGAACAGGGAAAACTTAGTGGGCTACTAACAGCCTTTGATTATTCCCACTGATAGCATTAAATCCAGGTGTTTGACATGACCCACTTACTACAGTGTTTCTGCTATCGCTGATTTCTGTTGGTGCACTTGTCTCCTGTGCTGTAACTGTGGGCTCATGGTTGAGAAAGTCTTTTATTTGATAAAGCCAAAGAGAGCTTGTTCTACAGTGAGTGGGATTCTCTGGGAAATAAATCTATTGTTGAGCACAATTACTTCTCACCTGCCATCATCACTTAACCCACAAATAGCTTGTGTTGATGCTAATGTTGTAATTTTTGTTTTCAACCTTGATAGCTGAACTTCTGCTTGGGGGTATAAGGTAAAGGCTGGCAGAGGTGTGTACTCACTGGGAAGGCTGTGAACTCAGAAACTGTTATCCTTTTGTCAGCCAAGGATCATATATTGACCTAAGCAAGAAAGAGTGTTAAATTGAGCTAGAAAAATCAGCAATGTAATTAATGAATTCTATTGCTTACTACAGCATAGTGTTATTTCACAGTTTAAATTATGTGCAGCTACCCAGAGACTGCAGTTGATGGGAATATCCTAATCATATCTGTAAATAAACATTTTTCTTCAATGCATATAATGTTTAGTTTTTTCTTATAAATGAATTATTTTTTTGTTGAAACATGATGGTACTACCTATTGCACCAATTCTGAAATGACCATTTAATATCAGTCACAAGTGTATTTTGCTGCATTATGGATGCCCTTTAATAAGACCCATATTTTACTTTTCATTCCCAAATGCTTCCCACAAGCACCATTAGTCAGGGTGCTATGGATGAGTACAGCTAACCCAAGGTGACCTGTCTGAAATTACTGGTTTAGTGTAAGCTAGGTGTCTAGGGTCTGTCTTTAGGTGGTGGAAATAGCACCAACAAAGAAAATTTTTGACCAAATCCCTAAATGAAAAGGACAGATTACACCCACACGCCGCCGCTTCCAGATGTGCCTCCCTCTCTACAGCTCTAGAGGAACTGATTTTTAAAAAGGTGAATCCCACTGGAAGTCTATGAAAACTCTGTTAGTAAGTAATAGACTTTTTTTGCAGGGCAGCTGAAAGGAGACCTTTTGGTTAAGCCCAGAACTTCTTTCTGGTTTTGTGTGGCTTTCCAATATGAGTTACAATATATAATATTAAATTGGTCCTGCTTAGTAAGAGAATACTGTCTTTCATTCCCTTTTGTTTTATTTTTTATAAACTTGTGTTTTGAGAACAACCATCAGGCCTTCAGGATCTATATTTTACACCCTGGATGTTCTTTAGAATAGAAATTTTATTAAGAAAGTATTCTCTTTTTTTAACAGTCAGTAATATTTCCCAAAACCTTTTTTAGTCCATATAAAGTACCAGAGGGCTTGTAGTGTGGTATCTGATGTACTTTTGTGAACCCTGGTTTGTGGCGTTAAATGTCAATGTCTAGAAAGTATTCTTCAAACATCTTATTTCTCATCCATGTATTTTAAGCAGCAGGGTTTTTCTCCAGTGAGGTAATTCCCCAGTGTGTTTTTTCTGCTTTTGAGAACAGGAAAGTGTTTGGTAGGCTTTTTATTTATGTACTTTCCCCTTGGCCTGAAGGTCTCTAAAATATTTACCTGTTCTGCATCCATTCTCCTTTCCATTCTCCTGCCTTTTCAGAATTTAAGGAGTATGGACTCTGTGCTACCAGTCACTCCAGCCCTTTCTGTTCACAGGAGAGCCTCCCTGAACTGTTCGTGTCTAGCAGCAAGTGCTTTTTTTCTACTTGATTTTCACTTCTTCGCAGCAGGGACAATTCTTCCCATAGGAAAGGATTGTCTGACTTATGAAATTTATCCTCTAGCCAGACCCAACAGCAAGAAAGTTGGCTGGCCTGGATTATGGGGACCGGAGAGGTGGGTTTGCAGAAGATCAGAGCATTTGCCGTTGCTTCAGTTATGTAGCAGAATTCAGGGTTGCCTTTTTATGCAAGAAAACAGATTTTAAATGGAAACCTACTTTTCCTGTTTAGCAAGAGAAACTCTGGTTAGAATAGAGGAATAGCTGGACTTTGGCGCGGTTGGGGGGAGGGGGGCGGGAGCAGGGGGAGGAAGACTCCCAGGTGTTATTTAAATAACCATCTTCATATCTTCATAAAATACAACCTGCCGTACAGAAGTCTAGCAGTTTTCAGAAGTGCAGTGAAATGTTTCTTAACCCCAAATATTAATAGGCCTAAGAACCTACAAGGCAGGCATGCTCTTCTGGTTGCCTGTAATCATCGCTCTTTAATAAGTAAAATGAAATAATTCATAATTTCATCTTTTCTGTTACTGATGTGTAATCTCAGACTGAAAAACTGTCAAATGCATTTTTCATATTTCTGTAACTAATTGTGAGTTTGCAGACCGCTTTATTTTCCAGCAGGAAATATTACTACCAAATATATAATGTATGATTTGTTTTGAAAATTGTGTATCTTGACAGAATGTATTATTCAGATTATAGCTGAAGTGGGACATAAGTGCTTTATAGGCCTTGGGATGGATCTGCAGGGTGCTGGGGAGGAGGCTGTGGTGGGGCATGAAGTTCGCTCTCCTTGCACTTAACAGATTCCTTTCTTTCTGGACTTTCATACTAGAAAAACAGGCATGCAAACGTTCATGCAAGGTGTTGTAACATTGTCACCAAGAAATTTACCTATATCATGGAAAAGATGTTCTGTGCAATTAGGATTTCATCATTAATATTTTTATACTGGGGTTTTTCTTACTGGTGCTTTCTCTGTTGCCATTATGGAGCAAAACATACATGATCATATACTAAAGCTGTCATGTAACATTACTCAGTACAGAACAACTTACAGTTCCGGCCTAAACCCAGGACACCTCAGCAGTTTGTGTTCACACTTAATAACTACTACAATTCTTGACCAACCATCCCAAAATAGTAATATGTGCACAGGTAAAGGCATCCTACTTTTTCATTTTTAATTTGGTATTTGTTTTGTTTATATCTATTTTCTAAGAACAACTCAAGCACGGACTATTTTTGTAAACTCCTAACAGGCAGAAAGTCAAGGAAAAAGGATTTACGGGTATCATATAATGTTTACCTGTATACGTTGTCGGTGTATTATGTGTGGTATTCTATTTAGGCTGCAGTGCGTAATCTTTTCTAATCCATTATCTCCTTCCTATTTTCCATATTATCACAGTTTGGATACCAAATGTCACACTTCTGCAGTGTGCATCCAGGCAACTTGCCTGCTGTTATATTTAGCTCTTTCACAAGTCCTAAGTTAAATGCATACTTATAGAACATGTTTGTCAAAAAAAAAAAAAAAAAAAAAAAA
>Ga0065711_1032925_pt1 | contig 26424 bp, 18 predicted proteins | sample Hoacrofraction12_FD_59098 | JGI IMG/M metagenome (GOLD analysis project Ga0065711, IMG submission 59098) | Hoatzin crop microbial communities from Cojedes, Venezuela - Epithelial fraction 12 v2 (version 2) | ecosystem: Host-associated > Birds > Digestive system > Esophagus > Crop | place... | reverse complement strand
AATAAATTCAAGAGACCGTGTCATCTGTTCTTCTCTGCTCAGATTTTGAGCTTCAATTTGCTGTCTTGAGCCTCTTGACAGAAAAAGCAAGAACTATTTTTAGGGAGAACTAGGAGACTTAGGTATTCTTTTTTTTTCTTCTTCATATTTACACAGATTTTTTTCACAAGGAACTGTTTTCTTTTATGTGCTCCTGAAGAATACATTTTTTTAAAAACTAGTGATTCCCTCTGTTAGACCTGTTTCCTGCATATGTTTGGGAGTAATCAGTTGAAGCACTTACTGGTCTGTAAATATTATCCAAGACATGAGTAGACAAGGCAATTTTTCCCCCAAATCTGACACTTTATGCTCACCAAAGGTCTTGCTTTTAGGTTTTTTTCATGCAAATTTGTGCTGGTTTTGGCTGGGGTAGAGTTAGTTTTCTTCATAGTAGCTAGTATGGGGCTATATTTTGGGTTTGTCCTGGAAACAGTGTTGATAACACCGGGACGTTTTAGTTAACGCTGAGCAGTGCTTACACAGAGTCAGGGTCTTTGCTGCTTCTCGCCCTGCCCCACTGGTGAGCAGGCTGGGGGTGCACAAGGTGTTCCGGGGGGAACACAGCCGGGACAGCTGACCCCAACTGACTGAAGGGGATATTCCGTGCCATATGACATTGTGCTTGGCATGTAAAGCTGGGGAAAGAAGAAGGAATGGGGGGAGGTTTGGGGTCACTGGATGGTGTTTGTCTTCCCAAGTAACGGTTATGTGTGATGGAGCCCTGCTGTCCTGGGGGTGGCTGAACCCCTGCCTGCTGATAGGAAGCAGTGAATGAATTCCTTGTTTTGTTTTGCTTGTGTGTGCAGCTTTTGCTTTACCTGTTAAATTGTCTTTATCTCAAACCATGAGTTTTCTCACTTATACTCTTCCGATTCTCTCCGCCATCCCACCAGGGGAGAGTGAGTGAGCGGCAGGATGGGGCTGAGCTGCTGGCTGGGGTTAAACCTTGACAGAATTGTCTATGTGTCCTGTAAATTCACCAAGCCAAGCGTTCTGCTTGATGAGAAATCTAAGTCTTGTTTGCTTTTAATGGGTCTCCTTTCTCTTGTGAGTTGTCAGTTTCTCCTCCTAATGATTCTCTATAAAGACGCCACATTTCTAAATGATCTGCCAATATATCTTTGTAAAATGTCAGTTGGAAATTTTAAGATTATCAGTAATATTGTTATGACACAGTCACCCCCCCCACCTTCAAGTGACAACATAATTAACCTTAATGCACACCATCATGATTCAACATAGTACTACAGTAACTTTTGTATCGAAAGTTCTGTGCAACTTTAAGTTGTCTAAAAAGTTTTTTTGGCAATGTTTTTCTAAACTTATTGCTGCTGGAAATGCAATTGTTTCTATAGAATATGTGCAAAGATAACTCTTCATACTAGAACAATAAAATTTCAAAGTCCAGGTAAACAGTACAAATGTTAAATCACATCTGGCCCCCTCCCAAGCCGCCCCATTAGAGTTCTTGATGTGCAAACATCAAGACATAGATACTTGTTATTTGCAAACCAAATAACTTTGACATAGATACTTGTTATTTGCAAACCAGTTCTAAAAACAGTGCTGTTGTCAGCAAGCAAAGAAACACGGCTTCTATGTGATATGCTTGCTTCAGCATACTTTTTAGTTTTGAATATCTCAGTTTCTTTTCAGAAGTTGGTATTACTACAGGTGGCTATTTCATATTGCAACACCCTTCATATGTTCCTGCATTTATACAGACAGCAAAGAGCCAGCATTAATAATAATGTCTGGGAATAATTATACTGGTGGGGGGTGTGTGTGTGTTTTTTTTGTTTCTGTGTTTGTGGTTTTTTTCTTCTTCTTCCACAAACACCTTAACTGGGGCCTAGGCTTTGTGCCTGGTTTTGTCCATAGCATGAATTCACCCATCTTAACCAGGCTTATTCTTTCCACTCAGGCAAGTCTTTAGTGTTCCTGACTCAGAAAACTACAAGAAAAGTGCAAAGTGGGTCAGAGAGAGACAGAGTCTTTTAAGCCCTGGGCTACTGCTAAAGCCCACAGTATTATTTGGTGCACCTGCAGTGCTTGGATCTTCTTCGGTAAAAAAGGAGCTTCTTTTGACAGAGTGAAAATAAAGGTCACATTCATCTTAAAAGAGAGGGGAACCTAACATGGTAAAAACATAAACATTTTCAAGAATACTCCAAGAGAAAGCATTGCTCTTACATTCTAGGTTTAGGGAATTTTGGAGGGAAACGGTGCGTTGAAATGTTGTACATAGTTAATATTATTGAAAAAGTTGAGAAAGTGATGCATTGGAAGGGTGGTAGCTTGACCAGCTGATAAAATGGTACTCCAGAGTTCCTCCTGGTTTTTTTTCTAAATTCGCAGTTTCGAGCTACTGAGAGTTTTCCTTTTTCCCCACATATTTTGTTCACAGTGAAAGATTAATGATCCTGAAAATGAGTCAAGTATTAGGGTACAGTCAGTGAATGGAGAAAAATCTGGGAGAAAGAGGTAATTCTTAATGGGGAAGCAATATTCGTAAATTGATGATACTCCCTCCCACATATGATCTTAAAATCTGTAAATATGATTTCATAAAATTACATGAACCAAATGAACATTCTCTTCCACACTCCCCTGTTCCTGCTCACAATTCTGTGTTTCACTGTTAACTGGAGCTGTCTCTAACAGTACTTTGGTTGCCGCAGTAAACTAATACAGCTCATGACAATGTGAGAAAATTATTCTGCCAGGGTAGCATGTTTGATCAGTTTACTTTATGAGCAGAAAAGCGCTGGAGCTGGCCCAAAGGGGAAAAAGTGTGGGAGAAGAGGAAAAAAATAATGACATGCCTTGCAGTAGAGGAGGGAAAAGTAAAAGGATGGCAAGCAGTTAGTGACAGGCAGATGGTGGAAAGGAGGGTGAGAGTAGGAGCTTTTTTCTTTTAGTAGTGGTCAGTTCTTAATTCAGCTTAGTTCATTGTATAGTTTGCTAAAGCCAAGACCACCATTTGGTTATTTCTCAACTGTACGATTAAACTGAGGGTTTTCCATATGAGACTACTGACAAAGTAAGGGTTAATGGCTGTCCATGAATTTGTTTGAAGAAGAACACCACTTGGTTTCGTAGTAGAGTAAGTATTGAATATGCAGAAAATGTGTAGCTCAATATATGGTAAAACATATGGAATATTAGCAAAGTATCTGCTATCTGACAGTAAATATGGAGAAAGTCTTCATACAAAGTTTTCGCTAATGTGGATATATTTCAGTATGAAGACTCAGCATCATTTAAATTTCCAACATACTTCGGATAGGATTATTCTCCCCATGGTTGTAGTTCAGAGTCAGTATTTCAGGCTTCATGTGAGAGCTGAGTTTGTAATTTAGTGTCACTTAGACATTTCGCATTTGTGAAGTACAAACCTATATTTCATGTAGTTCTGCCTCTCAGGTAAACATCAGTGCTACAGAGGTGGCATTTACATTGTGTATGTATGCAGTTTGGAAGATGGATTGGATTCTTAATTTATCTTCTGTGTGGGTTGTAAAACTTCTGCTCTCAGCGTCTAGTGTCCTCTCGCTCGAGATGTGAGTTTGACAGGATACGTCTGCCTAGCTCTGTTGCACCGTGTGAAGACGTTTTTCGGATGCTGCTTTCAGTCACCTTGTAACATTTGGGTGTAGTTGAGCAAAGTCAGCTGATTCTCAAGCGTGTGGTAAGAAAGTGTTTCTAGTGGCGAGAAGGTTGGAACTGTAAACTTCTGTTGTCTGCTTTTCTTTTGTTCCCTTGCAAAATACTACCCCCGGGCTCTGCTGCGCTTGAAATTGAGAATAAGAGTTGAAAAATGTTCTCTCCCATCTGGGGAGAGAGCTGGGTAGGAGGAAGAATTCTCAGCATTTCACTTTCTTTTCCCGAGTTCTGATATGGGGTTTGTCTCAGGGGAATCTGAAGGAGGAGAGGTGGGGAGGACGGCTCAGGTGGCTGGGGGTAGAGCCCTCTTTGGGCTGTTGAACTCAGTAGGGATTGGAAAGGAAAGTTACTGTTCTTTTGTGAACTTGGAGTTCAAATACATAATCTTAAAGGGCCTAATCATGTAAACAACCTAATTTAGTTCTGAGTGACCTGGTTTGGAGAAAAGGAGGCTGCATAGCCAGACTAATCCCAAGTCTTCATAGGCTAACTTGCTCTGCTGAGCAATGTGTACATATACCTGTATATACAAAGTGCCTGTATTCATGCAAAGAATTTCAAGATTTGTGCCCTGCTTCTATGACCACATAGTTTGGCACAAATTTTAGGAACCGACTCATTATTATTTATAGGTTGGATTTCCTGCAAGGTTATCTTCCTTGTAGACAGGCAAAGAAGCAGTGAGAACATCTTGTAGTTCCATACTGTATTTTGGGATGCCTCACATTCGCTCTTCACTCATGCAAACCGTGCTGGCTATGAACTACTTCTCACCATTTTTATTGTCACCCTTTTCATAGTTTATTTGGATTTATTTTGTGAAGAGAGATATGTGAAGTGTTACATGTGCGTTAGACTTTCAGCTTTTTCTGAAATCCCCCTTCTTCTTTCATCCCATCTGTCCCAGGAAAAGCAGCAAGAGTTTGCAGGCAGAACAAGACCAAGTTCCCCATTCAGGTTATCCAGCCCAGTTTTTTCTTCCAGCCATGTGTGTAGTTCTGAAGAGAAACCTGAGAAGATGAGATTACCATGCTGCCCAGTAATTCCTGGCATTTTCTGGGGAAGAGGGAGTGAGCAGTAGAATTGAAGCGTAATTCACAGATAGGAGAAGCAAAGCAGCTTTGGCTCTGAGATTTTTGTTTGCCTTTTTCCCACATGAATCCTCAATATTTGTCTTTTTGTTACACTGCTGGAAATCTCCCTGTCAGGCACTAAACAATTCTTCTTCCCTTTTGCTCCCCTTTCCCTGGGAGGGCTTTGTAGGTCTGGGGGGGGGCAAAAGTGGACCAGCTCTTTCATGACACAAAAAAAGAACAGAAGCCCAGTATTAGAGAAAGATGCTGAGCATGAGGTTCACCGGACTGTATCCATCCTGTGTTGCCGTATGTGAGACAGAACAAACATGCACGTTCTTCCATTTGCTCACTTACTGTTCCCTGGAATAAAAAGGCGATCCTGCTACTGTGTCAAACCTAAGAGTGTTTTAAGAGTGATTCCACTAAATAAACTTTCACAGGTATCGTCTAGCACAGCTTCTCCCTCGTCGCCACATGAGAGATTCCAGGTGCAGCCTGCATCACAGAGCTTGGTGTGTAGCCTGTTTTACAGGTGGAAGAAGAAACTTGAGAGATTCTGTTTGTCTGAGCAAGGTACACTGAAAGCATATAAAAAGTTGTTAGTGGGGTTAGCATATGAGCCATTAATGGTTCATTTAGTGTGATGCAAGATTCCCAAACTGAAAATAGGGACTTTCAAAAGTTTAATATGGAAACAAAATGAAGAATTTTAATCTTTACGTGCTTACAGTTCCTTCTCTGTGAGAGACTAAGCGGCTATATCCCCAGGCCTGGATTCCCAGTATGGAAAGCTACTAAGAGGACAAGTTAATTGCACATTGCACTGTAAACTACAGTTGAATGTATTTTTTTTTTTTAAGTCAGATCTTTGAGTATGTTTTGCACAGCAGGACTCAAATAAGTGAGCTGAGAAATCTGCAGTATCTTTGCCCCAGTTTGATAAAACTGGTTCATGTGACTAAGAAGAATGAAAACAAAAGTCTTACAAGATTGAGTATGGGTGCTGTGGTCTTCTAATTAGAGTGGCATGGAGCAGTACAGCTTGCTACACACATTCAACAAGTATCTGAGAAGGTGCATCTTTAATAGGTCAGTCCTTCCATTCCTTCACCCTAGAGGTCCTTGTTAGGATGAAAGGAGTGATTGGATTGTAGTAGTATGGCATTATTGTGGTAGAAGTTACACGGCAGGGAAAACCTGGGGGATAAAGTGATGTAAGTTTAAGGATGAATCTGTTTAGCACCTTCTTTACTTACATGGCAGGTGCTGCTCCTGGAAAAATGAAGTGCCTTTTGCAGCTATCATCATAACATACAGTTAATACTGACACTAACAATGAATTCAGAATAAATGTCATGTTGTTTAGTAGTGTACTTTTGCTGAGAATTCTCAGAGAATGGGATACCTGTTGAGCTGCATCTGTTAGCAAACCCGTTATTTTGTCAGATACTCACTTGAATAGGTTCTGTTGCATTTTTGTTATGTACGCAGCTATGAAGAATGTTCAAATTAAATTTGGATGATGGCCACAACTTCTATTTGTTGAAAATTTTAGCTGTAATGGAGAAAAGTGTGCAAAGAGGAGAGAGGAAATTGGTTCAGTGAAGACTATCTGAGGTAGTGGCACAGATCTTCTGAACAAAAATATATTCTCCACTGGTAATTTACAAGGCTTAGTAAAAGAGGAGTGAAATACCTCAGAAAAAGTCTGTAGACTTGAACTGTACCTGTGTCACCATCTACACATATGCGTTGCCCATCACAGTAAAAGATTTGTTGCCTGAGAAATGTTCCATGTTCTTTCATTTTAGCTCATTTGAATATGATGTATAAAGCACAGGTATGCTGGCAAGGACTCTTGGGAACCTGCAACCTATGTTGGAATTAATTCTTTCTAGGAGTACTGTCAAACCATCTGTAGAGATGCCTGGGTGCCGTAAAATGATGTCTGAAAAGCAAATTATGCCAAATGATGCATATTTTCAGAACACATGATGTGCATGCGTATACCCTGATGTTTCTATAAGCTTTTCATACAGGTACTAGTTAACAAGTACAAACAAGAAAAAACAACAAGCTGCTAATTGGGAGTGTTTTACATAGCTAGCTAGCTGAGGAATAATGTACAGCCCCCTTTATGAACAGCTTGGTTGGTCCCCATCCTGTTTCCTCAGCAGGTTTGCTGTGGGTTGAAGAGGGAGCTCTTGCTGAGCTCTTTTCCCCTCTTCCGTACTTTATCCTTGGAGACTCAGCCATGGTGACTGTTTTTGAGTATTGCATTTAATACTGTGTTACGGGATGGTGCAATAGTTTACTGCTGAGGTGTTTTTGATAATGGTGCACTTAAAATTTTTTCTGCCTAACTAGGGTCACACTTGGTGCAAGGGAGTAATGTATCTTCTGGAGCACCTGGAGTTGGAATAGTACTGGGCTTCTGAGGCAAGATACCAGGTCCATTTGGGAAATTATTTTTCCCTGCTCACTGTCAGATCGGACTGTGAGGTTGTGTTTTTGTTACGATTTTTCGTTTTGTTTCTTTTCCTCCTTTCTCTTAGTGCTTTAAAAATCTGACAGAGGAGCCTGTTAAAATGTGTGGAATCTGAACAACTGCAAGTATAGTAATATTTTCTGCAAAACAGAGTCCCTTGTCCTGATACTGACAGTAGGAGCTGGACTACAGGAAGATTCTACACTAGGTAAGTGATTTGTGTTGCAAGTGCTTGTTACAGCAAAAGATGCTTTCTCAATGCTTTCCTTTTATAAACTATTATTTCTTAATGTTAGTGAAGTACTGGGAATATTGTTGGAGTTAGGCTGAAAGATTTGGTGGAGGGATGGATCAGGGACAGTAGATCAACCAAGCTGGTCCAGGCTGTACGTTGCCTGGGCCACTGCCACACAATTCCATGAAGGTGTTCTGTAAGTTGTTGTATGTGAAGCCTGGGTCAGCTGTTTTTGTAGCGAATGACTCCTCAGTCATGATGCTTTTCTGTATGTTAGTATTGTATCTCCTACCAGAAAGTTTTCTGATAGCAAGTAGGCCAAAGTGAACCCATTGAGGATGGAAAGATGACAAGAAGCTGAAGATTAATTTCCAGTAGAGTATGTAATAGTGTCAGTGATGAGGATGAAATATAAGAATTACTCGAAGACAAGTGTGTGTTTCCTACTAATTTAGTCCCATACTATGTTTTCCAAAACAGTCCCTTACTATGTTTTCTGAAAATGTAGGATTTTTTTTTTCTCTGAAACATGTATTGCAAAGGAAAAGTGTATCAAACCTGCCTGAAAAGCTGTCACTGTCTCTCAGTTTGAAATAGAACTTAACTTCTCTGATATCAAACTCAACCATCTTGTTTCATTGTCAGTTACCTGATACTTCTGTTCTAGCCAGTCGCCAGTACCCTAGAATATCAAGTTATCTTCTTTTTTTTATTTTCTTTTTTTTTTTGACGAAGAAGCATGGTAACCAGGGCATGACCGTGCCACCTTCAGTTCATGGAGTTTCCAGATGACAGTCCGATGAGTGATAGAGCAAACTCATCAGCTTTGAAGAACAGTTCTCTGACAGTACACAAAGGTCACTTCTTTCTTAGAGTAGAGCACACTGGGAACTAATGTGTGGGCAGAATTAATGCCAGGATATTAAAAAGTGTGGATATGGAAAGGCAAAAAACCAAGGAATATCTGTCTTATAAAACACAGCAATTTGGATCACAGCAGGGCTTGTATGGTGATGAAAGTGTTTCAGAAGGCTGATAATACTGCAAAAACCAGTTGATATTTTAATTAGACAAAACAAAATGAACTGCAGGTGTCATCCTAGATATGGCAAGTTTAGAGAAGATGTCTTCTATTCTTTACCTTTTACAGCTTTCAGAGATATATGAAATCTGGCATTTGTCCGCAGGGACACGTTCTCATTTTCAAGGCCTTTTTTTTTTTTTTTTACTCTCTAGTCACCCTGCTTATTTGTCTTGAATATTAAATATATGCCTCTTAGGGATTATCACTCAGCAGCCTTAGCTTGATCAAAACTGTCTAGACCATGACAATGTACTGTATCTTTGCAGGTTTTGTCTGACTTATTCTTTTGTTTTTCCTGCTTTGGTTTTGCTGTTGCAGTTTTAACATAGTACCTCTTTACTCAGGTAGATTTCTTAGGAACAATGAAAAACAACGTAAAGCTGCCATAGAATTTCCCACTTGTTTGTTTTTCCCTCTGTTACGATGTTGTCAAACACAGAGAGGTGGCTTTAGTTGTAACCTTTCACACAAGACTTTTCGAACATAAAAGTACAGCAGCAAAATAGTGTTCACAACTGGACTCATTCACTTGTTGTTGCTCTTATGCCTGCTGACTCTGGTTGTATACTGCATAGAGCTGGGAGTTACTGCCCTCCAGACTAATCAGGCTAAAGACTTGCAAGGACTCAGACAAAGTTGAAAACAGGACTTCTCTAAACATCCGTCCCTTACTGAGTGCTGTATTTAGTTTGGGTAGATTTTTAATCATGATGATTACTTAGTATTTGCTTTTGAAGAATGAAAGGCAGCAGTAAGGTGCAAACAAGCATATTACAAGCTGGTCGTGTACTCGGAAGAACTGCCTAGTTCATAATATGTAGTTCTGAAAGCATTAGTTTGTTTTTCAGTTAAGTTGAACCAATGTGTTTGAGCAGAATGTGTGCTTTCCCTGAAAGCTGTAGCCCTATGTCATATATCTGGAGAGGTATGAAGACATGGTGGTATCATGTGGATTAATCATCTTTAAAACCTGAATGTAATGCATAAATAATATTCTTTGTGGAGCAGGCTGATAGACTGCCATTGCCATCAGTGTTTTCGCTGTCAGTAAAAGATAGTCCTGCTGTATTTCAAATGGAAAGCCCCTTCTGCATGACAGCTGTCCCTTGCCTGATTTGTTTCTCTGCTTGGCATCCTTCTGTCTGGCATGAACCTGATGGCATCATCATTTTTGTTGAGATGACTGTTACTTTTCCTTAGTTCTTTGTGCTGGGAGTCTGTTTCCCTTCTTCAGCTGAAGACATGTTCTGAACAGATGCAGCAAAAAAGAACATGTGGACTGAGGGAACTGCAGGTTGCATTACTAGTTGCAACAGTGAAGCATGGTGATGGACCAGGAGAACGGATTAAGTGAGACATACAATTTTCAAGTTGGAATGCAGTTGCATTTAGTGTGTTTTGAAACTGTGATGTTGCAGTCATGCTGGAAACATTTAGACTTCCTTTTGCTGTTTATGTTCTTGTTGAAACATTTCTTGTTGCCCTACACATCTCTTGCCAGATTCAACTCCAGGTTGGTCTTGGCTTTCTTCACCCTACCTCTCAAGGTTGAACAGCAACACTATACCCTCACTTGGTCACCTTAGGATCCTGAACTCTGCCATCTTATGGTTGCTGCAGTGAAGGCTTCCCCTGACTTTCACATCCCTGACCAGTTCCTGCTTATTTGTAAGTATCAGATGCAGCAGAACACCTTTTCTTGTTGGCCTCTTGGTCACCTGTGTGAGCAAGTTGTTGACAGTGCTCTCTAGACATGCCCTAGTTTGCTTGGGACCTGCTGTGTTGTCCTTCTAGCAATTATCAGAGTTTAAAGGCCCCCGTGAAGACCAGGGCTGTGAATATGAGGCTTCTTCCAGTTGTTTGAAGAGGGCTCATCTACTTCTTTCTGATCAGGAGGTCTATAGTGTGTAACTGCTACAATAGTACCCATGTCGGTCTGCCTTGCTTGACCAATAAGCTGTTGACTGACTTCTGACCAGTCCCAAGGCAGAACTCTTTGTGTTCCAGCTGCTCCGTCTTGTAAAGAGCAGTTGCCCTCCCTCACTTTCCCAGCCTGTCCTTCCTAAAAAGCCCGTACCCACTCATCACAGCACGCCTGTCTTGTGTCCCACCATGTCTCTGTGATCCCAGTGATGATGTGGCCCTGTAACTGTTCACAGATGACTAGCTCATGGTATTTCTTCCCCATGTTTTGTGCATTAGTGTAGAGACATGTCAGAGAAGAACCCAAGCATACTGATTCCCCGGTATAAGCTTGTGTGCTTTCCTCAGTGCTTTTCTGATGTTTTTTATACTGGTAGAAGCATCTAATTAAGGACTAAGAACAGAAGTGACCAGAAGGTAAGTCTCTGTTTCCTGCAGTTCTTTATTTTTGAACAAATAGTTTGTGGGGGAAAAAGAACATCAGATATCTTTACAAATTCATATGTGTTCTGTATCCCAGTGACCAGAGTGCTCATCCCAAAGGAGTGAAAATACAGTTTACAGAATGACACCCTATAAAGAGTTTCCTTTCCCTTTTGCTTCTGATAGAAGAAAAAAAAAACAAACAACAAACCCAGAATACTTCATCACAGACCTTCAGTTCTAGTTGAAGGGAAAGGTTGCCCCCCTTGTCCAGTCCTCCTAATCTTCAGATGTACTTTTTAATTTGCAGCTTCTCTCTGGAGAAGTTCATGGTAATATTTACTCTTGAGGGCACACAATATCTCTATAAGGCTGGTGATTTTTTTTGTGGATCACTGCATACTCTGAATGAAATACCTTGAAATGGCTTAATTTTTGGAAAGGACTAAGCATCCACTGTTTGGTAAGTGGGACCTCTTTCAACATCTAAAAATGGGCAAACAAAATCAATTTGTTTGTAGGGATCTTGGATGGAAAAATATATACTGAAAAAGGATTAGTACAGTAATAACCAGACCTTGATTTTTGATGTAGCACTGTGAGATTTGGTGTTAGTACACGGTGCACAAAACACTTCAGCCATGGTCTTCAGCAGGGAATTTTTTATCAAAAAAATACCCATGTGGTTTCTTACCAGGGAAAGAACATCGTCTTCTGTGGACTGATAGTGCCTTTTTTAATAGTAAAAAGTGGCTGTAATCCCAAGGATACTGAGTATGCTCTTTTGGAAGAGGAAAATATTAAGAAAGGATCACCTTGGAAGGTGTATGCACTGACACTGGGGTGTGTCTGCACGAGTAATCTTACAGGAAATGCATATGTGAATGCTGATGAAGATAAGCAAAAGTGATCACAGTTGGCTCCTTTAGTAGAGGCAGGTCATGTGTTTTCTTGTCTGCTCTCCAGAACACACTAAACTGCAGTATTTGGAGCATGTGGTGAGATTTTATGGTTGCCTGGCAGAGCTAACATCTCTCAGGAGAGCTGAGTAGACTATGGGTCAGTCTACTTACTTACGTAGCCGTGAAGGTTTCTACACTGCAGCTACTTGTGAAAGAGCTTGCCTGGGACTGTTTTTTAAACAGAAATACCACAGCAAAAAAAGGAAGGGGGTTGGGAGAATTTCAGTGTATCTGCATGTACATTGCTAATACGTTGACTGAAAATTAATGCTGCTATTCCTTGACGTACAGCTATTGGTGGCGGAAGGCAGGGCCTAGATGTTGTATTAATTTTCAGTGGTTGGAGAGATTGTAAGGTGTACATCTTGAACACTACAGAATTGATTAAATAGAACTTCTTCTGCTAGAAATGAATACTTAATTTAATTCTGCTTTATCAAAATACTTCATTTGCCCCTAAATCGCATAATGCATTCACCTTATTTTGATGTGTTCTCTTTGTTTTGCGTTAGACAATATTCCATAGGTGACCCTTGCACAACCATGAAGTTATCTGAGCAGTGTTGTTGACATAGGAGATGACTATCAGCTTAATATAATCAAATTAATCTTCAATCAGCTTGATTGTAATGGAAGTAGCATGCTTCTGTATGAAGTGAAGCAGTGTAGTAAGTGCTTATTCATTACCATGGGACTGAAAATGGTAAGGCACAGTACTTAAGAGATCAAGAGGACCTTTGAATTTTCATTAATAACTTCTTGCAATACATAAAAATGCACTAAGTGATAATGTAGTGTATAATAATATACTATATAATGATAAAAGGTTACATAATAGTATGAAACCTTGTGCATAGGTAAAACACAGTGAAGAGTATAACTTAACCCTTCATTTATTCCCATGATTTGGTCATGATAAGCAAAACCAAAAAACTGTCCATAAAAAACAGAAATTGAAATTTAAGGTGTGTTTTCCCAGTACATCTGAGCTATCTAGACATATAATTAAATTACGCCCCTTAAGTAATTTAATAACTGAAAGAGGGTAGATTTAGATCACAAATGAGGAAAAGAAATTTTTTTACTATGAAGATGGTGTAGGACACTGGAACAGGTCGCCCAGAGAAGTTGTGTATGCTGCGTCATTGGAATCAAGCAACCTGAACTAGTGAAGATGTCCCTGCCCATGACAGAGGGGTTGGATGAGATTATCTTTAAAGGTCTCTTCTAACCCAAACTGTTACATGGCTCTATAATTTGAAAAGAAAAAGGACCCTTTAAACATTTTACTCCATAATGCTAAACTGTGTTATAAATAACTGGTTATGATAATATCAATATTCCATAAGATAGGTGTATATTATAAACAATTTTCTTTAAAAACTACTCTTAAATTTAGATATTGATGATACTAAATTTGATGTTGTGCCATTCAGTCATTTACATCATTGCTGGTACTTAAACAGAGCTCTTATATCCTACCGATTTTACTGCTCTTTTATAATAGTGTACCTAAATGTTTATCCATTTGTTTCAAAAACCTTAATACATCTTCATGATTATTGTAGATGGCATTACATTAATTGACTGTAGACAAAGCTATTCAGCAACTGCCATCGTAAAAGTCTCCTTTCAGTTGTTTGGAACTTTGCCAGGCTCTAGCCGTTTACACTTCAGTCTTGCCTGCCAGGCATTAAGTCTCGGGTAGTTTTTATGACGGGGCGGAAAAAAAATGTCAGGAAGAAAGAAGCCAGTCCAGGGAGAAAAAAATGCAGTGAGTACCACTGCTGCATTCTTTGGATTTAGAAGGTGAATGCAGTGTTAAATGTGACATGCATTCATTTATCCATATGTGTCTGAGGGGGGATATGTGTGTATGTGTGTGTATATAGTTCCGTATTTTTCTGTTAAGTGGAAGCCTGTTCTAGACGGGCAAATCTGAATGGCTGTACAAATCTGCTGTATAAATAGTAGCCATTCTTAGAGCTTGGTAATGAAATTCTCTAATAATTTTATCATTATTGGGGTACATTACGTGTGGGATTGGAGGCCTCTGCTCTCAGTGTTCCCCTGTTGTTTTTTTTTTCTGCAGGGATAAATTACAAATAAACCAGAAGAGCTCTACTGGAAAAGGCCTTGAATGCAAGCTCTAATCTGTTACAGCAAGTTGCCTATATATTAGACAATCCAGATTGTTCTAGTCTGCAGAGTTACATTTTAACATACTGGTGAGAGATTTTTAGATAACTTCATATTGTCTGGGAGATGTTATGTATTTTGTGTTCTCACCATTTTCATTGTAGTAGCCTAACTTTTGAAATGCTACTTGAGGTCTGTCAGTGACGGGAAAAATACATGCACAGACTATAAAAGTGCTGCAGCTGTCAGTCAACAAGAAATCTTTCGGGAACAAAAAAGTGATAAGGAGATAAATCAGGTGACAAGATGTGCTTAGCACATCCGATGGTGTATTGCTCAAGACTTCCAGATGCCCGCAATTAGAGAAAATGTGTCATAATTTGGAAAGCATGATCAATACCAGAAGATCAAGCAATATTAAAGGGCAGTGGCAGACAGTCAAGGTAGGACCAGAGAACTATTAGAGGTGGAGCATCATTGCAGAATTTCACAGTATGTGTGAGCTAAGAAGGTAAGCTATCATCATAGGCTGAAGCAGACTTCATCGCTTGCTGATTTTTCGGATAGCTATTTTGTCATGGACAGTAGCTGAGGTTGCTGATGGTAAAAAGAAGGTACCTACTCGACCTGTACCTCGACAGTGAAGAGAAAATTTCATGTAAGTAGCAGCAAGACAGCAGGCAGAAGGGCACAGCTGACTTGTTTAGCTCCTAGCAGCATGGCAGGGCTAAGCTTGAGGATGGGCAGCTCCTGGCAGTGAGAGTCAGGAAACCTCAAAAGGGAAAAGGGGTGAGTAGCAGAAACTGGCGGCTTGGTTCAAGACTGGAGCATTTATTTGGAATGGAAAGAAGAAACAACTTCAGGGGGCTTTCTTGATGTGAATAGGCCTAATAGGTCATCACCACTGACTTGTGTCATGCTCCATTTTGACACGGATCTGGACCGCAGAGTTTGAGTTACGCTGCTCCTGCGTGGTCACTGGGCATCTGTGGAGTAAATACTGGTTTGGAGTATGTGTCATCCCCTAATGCTGACCTAGAAAAGAGAGCAGCCTGTTTGTGAGGTGGTAGAATAGCCGGTGCCTGTGCCTAGGATGTGAAGATTTGAAACTTCTATATACGTTGAATGTAATGCTGAAGCAGACAACGAGAATAGTAGCTGGCAGGGAAAAAAAGGCTGAAAAAGGTTTTAGGAAGAAATGAGCAGGTAGGAGAAAGCAAATACAGAAAAGAAAATTAGTTGAAAGTCAATTCTAATATCTCACTGAGATGTAATTTCTAATACTGTTGTTGAAGTAGAATTTTATATTGCATTTCTGTAAGGTACTTAGTTTACTCAGTTCCTCTCTCCCCTGCAATGAATAGATTATATTTTATAATTTTAAAGCAAAGTGTTTGACAAAGGCTAGCCCTACTGCGCATTCAGTTTTTTAGGGACTCTAGTAAGAGATCACTATCTAATTAATTTCCTGCTCTGTGACTGGATATTTTTTCTTTTCAGTTATTAGTATTCTGTTGTCTAAGCAGACATTATTCAGAAGTACAATATTCCTTCAAGATGTTTCTTCCAGTCACCATTTATGTGCTAAATATACAGTGTTATTTTGGAGACTGAGGTACAGTAAGGTAGTTATCACGTGTACTTCGTCATAATTTGAAGGTCCTCTTTATCTCTTAAGTACTGTGCCTTAACATTTTCAGTCCCATGGTAATGAATAAGCACTTACTACACTGCTTCACTTCATACAGAAGCATGCTACTTCCGTTATAATCAAGCTGATTGAAGGTACTGTTGTACGGCTAGGAAGGATGTTACTGCTTTAACGGTACCACTATTTTTGTGGTAATAACATAATAATGTTCGTAACATGATTAAAAAAATATATCTTCATCCTTTGTCTACGTACACTCACTATTTTGTTTTTCCTCCTTGTAAAATTATTTGCTACCAGTTCTGTTTCAGGCCACTCTATAGGTAAAATTACACACGACTCAGTATCATGTACTCATCGTTGTTCTAACTAGGGATGCACAGACTCTGTAGTAGTGAGTATTTACAAGTCTGTCCGATTCTTAAGGGTTTTAAGTACTTAAGTCTGTGGTTGGTTGGTTGTTTTTCCTTGAGGAAGAAAAATGTAACCACCCCTCTAATTGATGGCTGTTTCTCAGGATAGCTGTTGTCTTTGTGATCATGCAGCATTGGAGCTTTATTGCCTCTATGTGTCTTGGATCTCAGAAGCATTGAACAAACTTTCTTGTTTTGGACTCTCAGTTCAAAATGAGACAAAAGACACTCATCTGTCCTTATTCTGTTGTATTATTGTAGCTACAAGCTTTGAGATCAGTTTTACCTCAATGTGTACTGCCCCAGTAGTTACACATTTACATCCAAGGAATGATTGATCTATAGTTGTCTAATTTGCAGATTTAATTGGGTCATATTACATGTGTCTTCATTCATTTTATGTATATTCTAGTTCCTAAACACTAGGTTCCTTCTGAATTCTCTCGACTGAGTATATAATGGCTGAATTAGTGTGTTTAATGGCTATGCTTAATGGCTTGAACTCTTTTGCACATTGATGATAGTTAAAGTGTAAGAAATATAAGTTCTAATACTATTGTACATTTAGGAAGGATGTTACTGCTTTAACTGGGCCACTATTTTTGTGGTAATAACATAATAATGTTTGCAACATGACTAAACAAATACATCTTCATCCCTTGTTTACACACACTCACTATTTTATTTTTGCTCCTTGTAAAATTATTTGCTACCAGTTCTGTTTCAGGCCACTCTACTGGTAAAATTACACATGACTCGGTATCATGTATGCATTGTTGTTGAATTCTCTTAGCCATTATTAGCCCTGCTTTGGAGGTTTAGATGAAGCAGGCACTGTGCATTCAAGCAATATGCTGCCAGATCTCCAGTGACATGCATTTTATGCTAAACAAGGTTCATTCATTTTTATCTTAATTGATGTTTTTTTAGCACTAATATTCTTATCTATACTAAACATTGCAAACAATCCTGTGTAGGGATGAAAATTATAAGGATTTTTAAATTTAGTTTCTATTGTATGCTCAGCATTAAATGGCTTAAGACTTAAGCCAAGCTGCTTGATAAACACATGAAAATTCTCATTTACAAGGAAGCAAATCACTTCAAGCTTTTAGTAGTAATTCAAGTGTGTTACATTGGCTAAGTTGGCTTTTCACTACCTTTGTGGTTGTTAACGACCTTTCTGTAGTAGGTAGAATCTGAAGAACTTCTACTCTCTTGGTTTCCTTGTTTTTCCTTTTTTTTGTTTGACTGTTTCCACCAAAATTAAGCTTCCTAGCTTTTTGGATAACTAGTGAAAACTTTCTTCTGCTTTTTTTCTAGTGGAAAAGAATTTCCTTTCCACCTGGCCTTTGTAGGAAGGGGTGTTTCCATTTCCTGTTATGTGTGCTTTGCTAATTGCAAGACGATGCATCCCAGATGCTTCCAATTGCACTCTTACTCCTTGTGTTTAGTTTAACAACCTTTCTTGCACTAGTGGAGCTGTGGGGAAGGTACCATCAAGACAGTGCTAAGAGAGAAGTTACTGAGTTCTGGTAACTGAAACTCGTATTGTTGGAGAAATGGTTCAAGTTTTCAGGTATGTAAGTAAGCTTTTAGGCCAACAGGAATGTTAGGATTTTTATTTTCTGTCCTGAAAGAAAACAACCTTCTTATTCTGCAAGTAGTACCTGTTATGCTGTAAAAGTAACATGAAAACTTCAGAATTACCTGTCAATGTCTCAGATGTTATTAGTCTACTTTTATATGGAAGATCAGTTGCGCCATTGGGTACTGTTGGAAGTGAAAAAGATTATTAATGTGGGACTTTTTTTAAAAAAAACCTGAAAAGCTGTTAAGGAAAGACTACAAAGGAATAGAACTGGTAACAATGCACACTTAGTGGCTTTTCATAATTCTGCAGCCAAAGCAGAAGAGAAAAAAAGATACTGCATTATCATTAAACAAGGAGATATACACAGAAGGCTGCGAAGAACGTATAGGGTCACTACCTGCAGCCATGGACATGAGTAGTTGTAAAATATAAACTTGAATTGATAGTCTCTTAATTTATATCTAAAAAATGATGCACCCCCCCCCATGACATGTCAAGTACTTAAAAAACCTTAAATTACACCTGAAAGTGTGGAATGGTTTGTGCTTGAAGCTGTTATATTATTTTAGCAGTAAGGTAATACCTGCATGTTTATTCTTGTTTATTCTGAACTACAGGGTCAGACACAGGTAGAAAGCCCATCATCGCATTTTATGACTGTGGTGTGAAAATAATACCCTCTTGCAACCACATTTTTAGCTAGAAAGCTGTGGCACCGAGGCTTCCAACCCTTAAAACTTAGTGTGGAATCTTCTTCTATACACTTCATGTAGAAATGAAAGCAAAGAAAGGATGTAAAAGATTTAGCAGCTAGAGATTTTCCATAGAAAGATCATCTTCTTGGGAATTAAATCTAGAAGACTGTTACAGAGAGCAAATAAGCTAAATTAGTTAGTAATTCATTTTTAATTCAGTTGTTAATGAACTTTCACTGTTCATAACCACCTCTATAGGCAATGAGAGAAATAGTTGAGGTGTCTAAATATCTGAAGATCCATTACAGTTTTGCAGCTCCTCACCAACGTTTCTCTTTCTTTCTTCAGGTCTATCAGGCGGTTTCTGGGAAGCTGATGTTAAGTGAGGCATAGTCTGTCGTGGTCCTCTAGAAAGAGAATTGGCTCTGACCTCCTTGATAATAATGCATTGAAACAGAAAAAAAAATAAAGGCAACCAGAACTTAAAAAAACCGCAAAACAGTTGGGTATTAAAAACAGTGCTTCAACATTGTAATTCGCCTGGTATTTAAACCAAATCAAAACAAAAAATTCCATACTTGTTTAACTTCTACCAATAAAATTGAATGAATTCCCCTTTCTAAACAAGATTTATAACACAGTTTCTCTGTCCAGATGATTTTCTTGTCACTCACTAGTGTTAACACTGGATTAAATGTAACCTTGTTTTAAACAAAATAAGTTCTGCGCTGAAGAATCAAAAATCTTAATGTCATAATTTAGATTAACAAAAAGATTACTGGTTTAGATAGTAAACACATTAGAACTTTCACAGCAACTAAATGTTTTTACATGTCACAAATATTGGAAGTATCTACACAGTTTTTTATCTCATCTGCTAACAGACTTTACAAAGAAATTGTTTACCTTAGAACTCTCTTAAACCTTTACCTGCATCCTCTGTTTCTAACCTGTAATCAGAGGCATTTCATCTTCAGCTGTTGGAGGAGGAATGTCTCTCTAGACTCCTTGAATCATAAAATGATGCTTTCTCTGTAATTTCTTTTTCTTTTTTTAACATCAGTTTCTACAATTACAGTATTACAATATCTTTAACAAAGGGAAACAAAAACCTAGCTATCTTTGTTTTCACTCTTCTCGTTGCTCAGTTGCTCTTGCTTTTTAGTGTGGAAGCTTATATAAATGTGTGACGAGGTAATTAAGAAGTGACTCTGATATCTTGAGTATTATTTTCTTTAGCAGTCTAATCTTTCACAGTTTTAGCTCTTGAAACCGAAGATTTTGGTCAGTTGCCAATGCAGTTTCCCTACTCATTGTATGCATGCACAAACCTTTACCTAGTTAGACTGTATGCACACAGATGCTTGCAACCAAATAGAAATAACTTGCTTGTTAAATTTACTTGCGTGATTGTTTTGCACGGGAAATTGTGTGTGCAAATACCTTGATTAAATTCAAGTTTCTCATGCTAAGTTCTGAAAATCTGTTGCTGGAAAAAAGTAAATTTACATTTAAATGTACTCCTGCTAGAAGTTAAATCCCAATTTAGCCCTGTCAACAAAACTTAAGCTTTTATATACAAAGGAGTAGTCTGATAGATTTACAATCAGGTATGATGCATAGGACTTTGATGTTAGTTAATGCTGTCTGAATAGGCAGATAATTATAAGTTATAGACTGAAGCCTTAGGAACCTGAATGAGGCTATTTAAAAGTTACTAAATTGAGTTTCCCAACTCTAAGATAAAAAAACTACCTTTGATGAGTGAGTAGATAAGTTTATAGCAGGAGAAAATGAGATGTACAATATGTGAAACAAAGGGTGAGAACCCAAGTACTTATGATACTATCTTTAGAAAGCAAGCTGAGAAATTAAAAACTGTTACAAACTGTTTCAAAAATGTGATTCTGATTTTCCTTGGGCATAATCTGGCTTCGTTGCATTTTTGCCGGATCAGCGTGTGTGAATCTGAGCAACATTAATACTGCAAAATGCAGGTATAAAAGTTAATTTCTTTCTGACACCCTCCTTGTCCTCCTCCCCCCCGAATTAGTTTTGGGAATTCACAGTCAGGTTGGGCAGACTGGGAAGGGATTTGAAAAGAGAAGGGAGAAAGCAGTTTCTCTCACAAGTCTAGTTCAGAAAAATCAAGATGTGCTCTTATGCCATAAGGAGATATCAAATCAAAATGGTACTCAGCTAATTGCAAAGATCATAATTATACATCAGTCTCTTCACTTTTTGTGTGCTTTGATCATCAGTCTGATAATAAATGTAGCTGATTCATAAGTAAGTTGAAAATATATTGGGAACACTATTTCGAAAGTGTAGAGTATAAACTGAATACTTCCATCTTGGTTTTGGCATACTGTAGAAATTACATTACTGAAATATAGTAAAAGTAGTGACTGAATATGGATTAGCTTGTCTTTGTATAGACAGTTACTGCAGGCAGATACACAGGGACTATTTCCGTAAACATCTGAGAACTAGTAATGTTAATCATATAGTCATCAAGTGTTTCTGGCAGCCAGCTCAGAAGGCTCATCTCTGTAGGTAAATTTAAGTGACCGGAGCAGAAATACATTCCTTTACAGGACAATTCAGGTCACCTGTTTTATTTGGGCTTTTTGTGTGAATACCTCTTTCTCAATACCTCAACTGTCATTTTTTCTGAAGAGATCTGTCAGATGCTGTCCATTCTGTGACCAGAAATACCAAGAAAGAAATGCCACTTAGGTCACGTACTCATAGTAATCATGCTAAAAGAGTAACTGCCTATGCTCAGGTGTCTCTATCATATCTCTTCATGGGAATGCTTTTATAATTTTCACTCTGTCACCTCTTTACTTTTTGATGGTCTAGATGGACCACATGTGTAAACTAGATAAATTTGTTATTTATTTGTGCATAATTATCCACTTCCAAATAATCACCATTGGCAGGAGAGGCAGAAGTCTTGCTGGTATTGTTGGACCAGTCAGTAAGCACTGCGAGAGGGCCCTGCTGAGAGGAGGTAGCAGAAGTGGTATGTTGGGGGTTTGTGTCACAAGAGCTTTTGCAGGGTCTCAATAGAAGTTTCCTGTTTGTCTAAATGCCTATCAAAACATATGACATTTTTAAAAATGGCCTGTAGTTTCTGCTAAATGGATGCCAGTTACTAGTCTGATTCATGGTAATAGTTGCAAAACCTGTTGTCTGCTTTCAAGTGGCACTTAGATGACTTTGTTGTATTTGAAACACTGGATTTCTCATAGTTGCGCTTTTGTACTTGTGTCATGGCCTAAATATGTAATCAAGATTTTTTTAGGGAGGTCAAATCTATTGTTAGACTGACTGACACAGCTCTCCCCCTGGTCCCCCAAGCGTGGAAACAATTCACATCTGAAATGGAAGAAGTCATTCTGAGATCACTCAAAATTTAGCTAAATTAGGGTATCCAGTTTGACTACATGGATAGAAGGAGAAGTTTTTAGTAGGGACAAATGGTTTAGAAAGGACCTCTCTAGCTTGATATCTGCAGTGGGTTGTCAAGAATAGAACACCTTTGACTCGCTGTGTGATGAAACCATAATGGAAGGATAACAAAGGATGGTGAAAAATCAGGGGTTAATTCCCCCTCTGGATACCCAGACTAGGTTATTTTCTTCATCATTTGATTTCCAGTTAGTAACTAAAGATGTACCCTTGGAAGCAGAACGGAGGCAGATACAAAATGTAAGTTGAGTGCATGAGCATGTTCCAAAATTCCACTAGTGTTTTCAGTGTTTATGTGCTGTAGGACCATAAAATTTCTGCTAAGACTGGGGCTAGTGAAAGTTGGTTCAGCCTCAGATACCAATCGCAATTAGTAAATAGAACAGGCATGATGTGAGCATTGCAAGCTGTCCTGCACTGTCCTGTGGCATGTCGTGATCACCTTCCCAGTGACTGGAATTCCAGGGTGAGGTATTTACTCTGTTGCGAAAGCTGGCCTATCAACAGACTTTTGATGTTACAGCAAAAGCGGAGTGGTGAAATTGTTTTAGGTTGGTTTTTTTTTTTTGGGGGGGGTGGTGTTTCCATTTGTCAAAAAAGGATTTTAGCTGAGATCACTGAATTAGTTTGCTTGGGTACCAAACCGCTAGCACATGGAAATATCTATTAGTAATAACTAGGGCTGAATTCAGTTCATGTGAAAGATTCCTTTTACTGTTCTAAAAGGTCAGACAGGCAAACCTTAATTTGTTTCTTAGTTCTCTGTGGTTTGATTATCACCCAAAATGAATTTCTCTTTGAAAACATTAAAGGGAAGAAATATGTAGTGATTCATTTCTGTACAGTGCTATTAAGAGTGTAAAGATTAGGCCGTAGTTACACAAAGGAGAACCAATTTTTTTCTCTCCAATGTTTGATTTATCTTATGTCCTACAGTTTTTCTTGCACTTGCATTAAGGCCATTTGTGGCAGGTTTTGTGTTCTCCTTTGTGAATGTACTTGATATTTCATTTTGAAATAAACCACTCCACATATTTCCATGACAGACAAGCAGCAGCTTGTATGTTGCTATCTCATTTGCTCAGGCAGATCAAAACCATTAAAATGGTAGTTACATTAATGTAAATTAGAAAATAACAGTGTTGTTTTACTTTAAAATAATTGTGTCAATAAAATGATTAAATCCCTCAAAAACAATAAATGCTGAGGATGACATGATACCTTTTGATGAATGAGAAAATTAGGCAGTTGCAAATAGTATTTGAGATTGTCTAATGTAGTTTATATGCAAATTAATAACACATTTACAGATTGAAAGTGCAGCCATTACATGGACAGAGATTGTCAAGATATAATTAATACTAAATTTTGTTTTATTTTTATCAGGCTTGGCAACAAACCAAATGCAAAAATGTTGATGCAGTACTTCTGCCTAGTAACTCTGTTCCTGTATTTTGTAAACTATGAATATTAATTTTTTTTAATTGTAAGTTCACTCTTACTACAGGTACAAACCATGTAATATTGCTTATTTTCCCCACTTGAAGAGGTAAGTGACACAGTGTACTCTGAATAGCACACACTGAATATTACCACCAAACTGGTAAATATGTTTGAAGCGTCATGAAGGGAAGAAAGCGTTCTGTAAGCCCTCACTGATACTGCTCGGTTTGTAGGCATGTTGGATGCCTGTCCTGTTACGGTGCATGCGTTGTCGAATGGACAAGGATTCTTGTGTTCATGTCTGAATGCAACATAATGGGTTATTAGTATTGCTGTTTGTGTTCCTCTTTTTGTACGGAAGGAGGTGAGGGTGAATCAAATGGTTGACTTATGACAGGAGGTGAGGGAGGGTTTCTGTAAAATACTTATGAAAACACTAAGGAGGAGTGCGTTAATTGTGGATTGGGGTGGATGATTACCTTGTGACTGTGTTACTATTTGAGCAATAGCAATTTTGAGCTCAACTAAACTCAAGAAAAAATAAAATTATTTTTTTAGATGTTAGAGAGATGTCAAGATAACATGCTTGTGATTTGGCAACAGGAAGGGGCGATGTGGAAAGACTCTAAAAAGTTTATAAATGAATATATTATTGCTGTCATGGCCACTGCAGTTCTTGGGTGTTCTGTTGAAGGAGTCAAATGTCAGTATTTCTGATCCCAGTTAAAGGAATATAGACTTCTCCCAGTCTACAATGCATTACTGTAGCCCGTCAAAGAAAGCATCATGTTGGCAGTTGGTTTTGGAGCTGGTGGAAGCAAGCAATTGGGCATGGCATTTGGGGGAGTTGTGGTTGTGTGAGATCGGTGGAGAAATCGAATTATTAAGGAGGGATGCGCTAAATGAGAGTAACAGGCTATTATTTATCAGAAAATTGACATACACAAAATCTTCAGCGGGAGGTGGCATGTGTCTACAAGAAGGGAGGACTTTGATTACTTTGCTTATATTTAAATAATTGAATCAGTCTGACTTCTGAAGGGATACCCTGTTTGCATCAAAAAAGCGAGAATCAGCATGTGAGATCAGAAACTTCAAAGTACTTGAAGAAATCTATTTCTTAAAAATATTGTGGGATAGAGAAATGATAGCCTATGGCCTTTGGTGTTGTGTTCCTTGGGGCTAGATGGTGGCACAGCTGGCAGTAGAGGCACACTGGAGCTGGCCAGGGGATGCTTCCAGTCTACTTTAAAGCCTGATTTTCACCAGTATCAGTCTTTGGCTTGGCAGAGTAAGAATTGGAAAGACTTGCTGATGAAAGATAAAAACATGTTTTCGTATGTACATTATAATTTACAAACTAATACTAAGAAGTACTGTAAAATAAAATGTTTATATACTCAAGAAAGTCTTAACATAGTCTTCTTCCTTGAATTTTCTTTACATTATCAAATAGCTGCATATTTTCTAGTTCCTTTTGATGAATTTTGCCAAAACAAAATTAATATAAAAATATCCTTTGAACTCAAAAAGATCTGACAGAGCTTAGTCTTTCAAATACTGAATATTTAATCTATTAATTCTAACACAAAAAGGGATCAATGAAGACTTTCATTATAAACCCAGAAGTTTGTTTTGGTCCTTCTTTCCTTTCTGGTTTTACACCAGCAAACACTTTTTTTTTTCCCTTGACAAATGTTTTCTCAGATAATGTTACTTGTAACACCCTGCTGCCAGTTCTGCGTCTTATATTTTTATCAGAGGAAGGAGAGATAAGGATGTTTTATAGCAAGCAAATTTGGCCTTAGCAATTAATTCAGAAGTCTGAATCTGCCTCATGACAAGTGTTCATAAAGCTGTCACTACAGCCTAGTCTTGGTCTACTCCTTTGGGTTTTGTTTTTTTTCTGTGTTTTGGTGGTGTAGTGCCTTTTTTTGTGTAGGAAATGACCTATAATGAAATTACTATTTATTCTTAAAAATCACCTGAGTTAAGATGTTGCAGTAATTTGGATTTGGTATCCAAATTGCATGTGGTGTGTTGCTGGATTTGCAGATGCTTTGCAACTTTAAAAAAATGTGTGTAAAAAGGGGAATAAGTTAATATCATGACTTCTGGCCCCTAAGTTTGATGATCTGGTTTTAACGGTTAGTTTTGTGAGAAGCCATTGTGCTGAAGTTCTACTACATACACTGGAACTATGACCTCGAGTGAGCCTAAAGCCTTCAAAGAGTCTCTTCGAAGAGAGCCTTCATAGAACTTTTTGAACAATAGCATCACAGGATAATTCAGGTTGCAGGAGGTTATCTTGTGAGGTTTCTAGTCCAGCCTCCTGCTCAGCCATGTGGTCACACCAGGCTACTTACAGCTTGATGCAGGTGGGTCTTCAAACTGTCCAAGGACGGAGACTGCACGACCGCTGAGGGCAACTGCTCCAATGCCTTGCTGTCGTCAAGGAGTGGGAAGGCTGCTGTCAGGTCCTTCCTCAGGCAACTTTTTTATAGGCCAAACAAGCCCAGTTCCCTTAGCCTCTCATCCTTCGGCAAGTGCTGCAACTCCCTTACCATCTTCGTGGCCCTCATCTGAACTTGCTCTGATTTATTGAGGTCTGTTGTGTATTTCTTTAGACCTAATTCTGCACCTCACTTTTTAATAGCAATGGGAAAAGGAAGCATGTACAAACTCAGATTAGCATTTGTACTGCCTTTGATCACTCATTTGTCACCAGTGTTTTGGACATACTTGATACACAGCGTCCTGTGGGCCTCAGCAGGGCCCCCAGCGCGGTGCAATTGATGAGGGAGGATGTGTTGGAACTTGTGGGCCATAACCTGGGAAGAAGGGAGTTAGTGCCCAGCCATCCTGACCCTGAGAAGAAGAGAGATAGTGCTGAGCCGTCCTGAGGGAGGAAGCAAGGCCTTGGATAAGATAAGAAAAGAATGTGTCTGCATGGCCTTAGTTTAGATGAGCTTAGGAAAAGAAAGTGTCTGTATTAGCAACTGTGTTAACCAATCAATAGGTGCCTAGTTTGAAACTTAACCAATCAGTTTAAAACACGCTGCCTTCTGATCTGTATAAATGTATGTGTGTAAGAACAATAAAACGATCATCCT
>Ga0065711_1004024_pt1 | contig 26424 bp, 9 predicted proteins | sample Hoacrofraction12_FD_59098 | JGI IMG/M metagenome (GOLD analysis project Ga0065711, IMG submission 59098) | Hoatzin crop microbial communities from Cojedes, Venezuela - Epithelial fraction 12 v2 (version 2) | ecosystem: Host-associated > Birds > Digestive system > Esophagus > Crop | place... | reverse complement strand
ATGGAAGACTGTGTCGAAAGCCTTGCTGAAGTCTAGGTAGACAACATCCACAGCTCTCCCTTCGTCTACCCAGCCAGTCATGTCATCGTAGAAAGCTATTAGATTGGTCAGGCATGATTTCCACTTAGTGAATCCATGCTGACTACTCCTGATAACCTTCTTTTCTTCCACTACGTATGGTTGACTGCGACTTCCGGGAACCAGTATACCTGTTTTGCCATCCGTTGATCTAGTTGGACTCTCTTTAAGTAGCACATTATGCAATGTGGATTAAATTAATGTGTATTGCGTAGACTAGTGGTACTACATGCAACTTGAAGAGAACAGTGTCCACCAGGCATCTCCCTAGCTGGATGTGCATAGCTGACAGCATTTTTTTCATCACTCCTAAACTGAAACAGAAGAGGTCTGTGACCCTCTTCATTCCTTAAGCAGCATACAGGAGTCTGTGACTGTGTAATTTCTCCTGCTGTACGCTTTCTCCATGCTTGTTCTATATGACCTATAGATATTCCCTTACATACCTGCTACATGAGCTCCCTCCTCTTTCCCTTGGCAGTAATGCTGACATGGCAGGAATAAGGACCTTTTCTTGCCCCTCTTATTAGGAGTGAACTTCCAGTACAAAACCAGCTTCTTTTTTATCTAATTTAATATGCACAGTTTTATCTTATTTATTTTGTCTTTCTTCCAGCTCCATCTTGAAATGACTCACTGTGAAAGATTTATTTATTTAAATTTTTTAAGTTCCTTTCTAATGGAAACTCTGATTCAGCCTCTAGTGGTGCAAGATGCTGTACCTGATAATACTAAGTCTTCTTAATTCTTAAATGTTTCCCTTCCTCCTTCCCTTGTGGAATAGGTGAGAAAAGCAATTGCCTCCGCTGCTTAATGCATCACAACTCAAAAACTCACTCCATCCATGTAATTTTCAATCCCAGCCCAACTGGTGGTTCCTAGATATCAGGCTCTGAATGTGAGTTCAGTGCTTCTAAATGAATCACTCTGAACAGTACTTCTGTCATGGAATCTTTTTTTTTTAATCTTTGCTGAAAGGTTTTCCTGGTTTTTCAGATGCAGACGCTGAAAAAATAACATTCTCACGAATGTACCAAATGCAGAGAAAAATATTAAAATTTTCTGGATTTTTTCTGTTTCTTTAAGTGCTTGTTCTCTTTTCTATTGTCTTTTAGTGCAACAAAGATGTGTGGGATGTGCTACCTTTGCATATAACTGACCTTGTTCTTATTTATTTGTAAAGTGATTTCGTCAGGATTGAAATACCTTGTAACATGAGCAGTTAGTGGGATAAAGATTCTCCTTTTCATCTGCTGACTGTGGACAGCTCTCTTCAAAAACAAGTTCATGGATAATGTCCCAGCTCTCACCAGGAAGTTTGGGTTTAAATAATCTGCCTGCTTATGAAAACATTATTTCTGAAAACAGAAACAGTGAAAACATATATTGAGCTTGGATACATTTTCAGTTTTGATCATTAGCACACAGCCCTGATCTTCATTCTTAGTTTCTTATTAATGTTAGTTAGATTGATTAAGTGGGGCGTAAAGGAAATGAAATAGTTTTCTTTTTTAGCTTTTTTGTAAGGGTGTTTGTTGAATGCCATGTTGCTTCCTTCCATAGAGGCAGACAGAGTCTCTAAGGTGCTGGTTCCTTTGCTGAACTCTGAATGGGAGGCATGCTTTTTTTTTGGTTAGTCTGGCTGAGGTTTGATGCAATTTAATGCAGATAGTTCAACATAAAACTACCAAGGGAGATTTCTGAAAAAATCTTGCCTATATTTATAATGATTAAAAATAAATAATGTCAATATAAATATGGAAAGTGTCATCATCTGCTTCTAATATTTCATTCATAGTAGTATGCACATCTTAAAAAGAGAAAAAATACAGACAATTTTGCAGCCAGTTCAGACTATCTCCTTACTTGCATTGAGCTGCCTGAAAATGAGTATAATTTCAATGAAAATTCTTAATTTTAAATTGTTCATTTTGAAGCATATAGAACAGCTTCTCTTTTTGAAAAACAGTGTGCATTTTGAAATAACTTCGAGATAATAAAAATATTATTGGAAAGATTTCACTCTTTTCTTTTAAGACATGACCACTTTTTATAACCCTTTGGATAATGTTTTCAGTAAAGTATTTAAAAGACCCACTGACTGGCAGGTGTCTCATGTAAAATATGAGAATTTTGTTTAGAAGTTCTGCAAAGCTGAACCTCCTGTGGAGAAGAAGAATCTGACAAAGAAACAGTGAAAATGAAACCCAATAGGAACAAGAAAAGAACAATCTGAAAAATTGTCAGCTGGCTTTATTCACAAACAGTGAGTTCCTGAGCCAGAGCTATTTGATACTCCTCATTCTAGCAGGAACATGGAGAAGAAAGACAGGCCTGTAGCCTGTCCTGTCTTTCCAGATGCATGTTGCCTCCCTACTCCAGAACGGTGATGAGCTGCTCAGAAGAGAACCCTTAACCTGTATTCATAAAAAAGTGACCTTGACTATCTTAAATGATTTAAAAATAGGGTCATTGTAAGTAGGATTCATTTTCACTAAAACAGGCAAGGGCATAAACAAGCAGTCTTAGCTAACAGATTTCAGATAACTCCCAGGAATGAGGCAATGATGAGCTGCTGAGCGTAGTAGCCTTTTCAGCTAGCAGAGCTGTGGAGGAGGATCTGTGAACACAGTGTACTTGGTCCACTATGAAAGGCAGATGATTGAGGAAGGGTGTAAGATGAGCCATATTAGACCCAAAAGCTCATCTAGCCCCTTATCCTTGTCCCAGATATGGTCAAAAGTCGAAGAATGTAGATATTCCCTTCTGGAATACTCTTCCAAACACAAACAGGCTGTCCTGGTCTTGCTGAGCCAGAAAACGGGTTTTTCTACTTGATATACTCTTCAAGAACCCAGTCGCTTACTGAACTTGTGCAAACTTTTGCATCCACAGTGACATCCCTCTTCAAGGTGTTCCACAGCTTGACTGTGCATTGCATTGTTTTGAGTGTGGTATGTGCTCATGGTGTTTGATGCTTCTGAGCTCTCATGTTGGAAGAAGTGGTGAATGGCTCCCCATTTACCCTTGCCACACCACTTAAGATTTAATAGGTCTCTGTCATATCCTCCCTGTAGCATGTCTTCTGTACTGGAGGATCCCAATACATACTGGTTGCTTCCTGTCCAGCAGTCATTCTGCAGCATTTTTTATTCTTGCCACTCTTCTCCAAGCATTTTCTATTTCCATTATGTCCATTTTAGAAGTGGGATCAGAACCAGATACAAGGGATCTGTGGATTTATGCACTGATACAGTCATGCTCTCTATTTCTTTCACAGTGATTCCTAGCATTTAATTTGTAGGTTTTTTCTGAGAACTCTGTTCTTTGAGCTGAGGTTTTCATTGTCATGCTATCTGTATTACTTGTCTGGCTATTGCATTACCTATACTATGCTATCCAGATCTTACTTCCTTTTGACGTAGTAACGAGCTTGAAGCCCATCGTTTTATACATAAAGTCAGAAGTGTTGATACCAATGTGGGTCACTTTACATTTACTTACATTAAATTTCGTTGATCATTTTGTCACCCAGCAATTCGTCTCATAAAATCCTTTTGTATTTCTTCACAGCTATCCCTTGTCTTTGCTACCTTAATCATCTTTCCAGCCTCTGGAGGAAGCATCTCAATCTCAGCCTTACTTCTGGAGCCCCTTTAAAAGCAGACTTCCTAAAAGCTCCTTCTGGATGATGCTGACTAATGCTTAAAGTGTAAGTTTCAGGCAGCAGGTTGAAAAGAAGTCGTTGGAGGCAGGTTCCTGAAGGTGGAAAGCTGATGCATTTATGCACGGTGCAGCTTTAATAATTGATAAAAGTAGTTAAAACAGAGCGCTTGAATGATTGCGCAGGGTGCTGAAGAATATTTTTCCCCAGTTAGGCCCCTCACCGTATGTACAGTATTATTACTGTAACTGTATTGTACCATATAAATGAATGATTTATGTAGTGATTTATCCACTCTACCGTGACTATGTGACCAATCTCTATTACTAGATCATATTCAAACCCTTACAATGGCAATATATGCAGCTTTGTATTCCGGAGCATTACCTGTTCTTTAAGCTATGAGACCCGATAGGGCATACGTTATTGGCTGCTAGAGCATGCCTCCATGTGTTCATTAAGCACAAGTCTGGAGACTGCAGTCTGGGACTGCATCCACACAAGAAGTACATTTCAGGCTGGCTGTATAGTCGCAAAAGTGTTTTTGTGGGGTGAGAGTGAACATCTGTAAATTTTATGCGAGACCAAAAAGCAGTTTTGCTTTTACTCAAACTTTTCATAGATAAAGACAAATAGCAGAGGGTGGGAAGAGACATTCAAGGGACAGTCATTTCTCATCCAGATTTTAACTAATGGTTCAGGTATTTCTGACTGGTGATGCTGTGATGGGTTCTACTGCCATTGTGGCAGGTGCTGCTATGAAATTCCTTGCGCTTTTCCTGTTGATTCTGAGTCAGTTGCTTTCCCTCTCAGGTTGGCTTATCTGGCGAGACACTGATTTTTTTTTTAAGATAGAAGAGCTATGGGACAATAAGCAATGGATGGAAGTGGTGTTTTTAAATGATCACCAGGCTAAAACTGAAGCTGCTGTTGTCTGTGACCTACCTGTCGTCCCTGTGCCTTCGGAGGCGTAGTGGCATTGGACTATACATATGTGATCTTCCACAGGAAGCTGCATCTTGGGTCTTAGGCTTAATTATGGGATGATTTGAGGAAACTTGCCCTTAGGTGTCAAGATACAGGTATCTACACTGTGACTGATAGAAAATCCATTCTGTTGGTTTGGCAATTCAACAATGAGTTCACACTGGGGAGGAAAAAGTAGATCCTGAGTGTTTACTACTCCCAGTATATTCTTTTTAATAGAAAGTAAAAGATCAAAACAGCCCAGCTGCCAATGAAAGAAGATAAAAGTAGTAATTTGTCTGACAGACTTCTAAATGTGTTCCTCCAGACTTTTTATTTCGTCAGTGATTTAGCCATGACAAACATTTATTTCCCATGCAGCTTTTGCAAGGGCAGGACTTTAGTTCCTCATTCAGCCTCTTTTTCTTAAAAGAGATATCAGAAACAGAAATGCATCTGATACATTCTTTGTAACGAACTGGGAAAGATCCAAAATGGCCAGCTGCCAGGAGAATTCTGCTGGAGGGGTAGTTAGCCACAATGCCACATGTATAACCTCAAGGGAAAGTAAGTGGGAAAGGTTTGGAGCACAGTGGGTAGCCAGAGAAAGACATAAGGCTGGTTTGGGCAGCATGACAGAGCAACCTTCACAGGAATTACAGCTGAAGTCACATTTCCACTTGTTTTTGTTGTTCAAAATTGTATTAGTGCTATGAAATATAAGTGTCCTCTATATCATGAAGTCCCTGACTCTGCTTCCTAAATTGAGCAGGAAAAATCCTGACGGAGGGAGAGCATCCATCCTGTCCTGTGTTAGCAGGGAACAACTTTTCCAAGTTCCCCGAAAAACTCTGTTTAAGCAGTTGCTTGCTTTGTGGTTTTAGAGTATACAAATAAATTAATGGAGGCCCAAATGCTCCTACGCAGAATCTGTACAGACGCATATCCTGAAATTCTCACAGGTCCCAGAGGGCTGGAAAAATCCTGCCTTAGAGCAGAAGAATTCTTAATTTTATTTTTCTATTTTTTCCCTTTTTTTTTGCCTGCAGAAGAACGGAATCAGTTGTCACTGCTGTCATAACTTCACACTTCTACAGCATATGATGCAACACTGCAAACTTCACTTGCAAAGCAGTTGATTTAAAACAGTAGAAAGCATCCTAAGATTAGTTCCTCTAAATTTTGTTTATTACTGACACATGTATATGAAAGGGCATAATTTTGGTAGCTAGATCTAATCAGCACTTTGTATATAAAGTGCATCAAAAACACACATCAATATCAGTACATCTTAGTGGGTCTGCATTCCAGATCGTTGTATAGTATAAGCTAACTGTTCCTTTTAGTTCTCCTGGAACCCAGCTGTTCTTGCTTAATTTCACACTATTTTATATTCTGTTTATTACTGAGGCCAACGAATATTTTATTTTAGCTGTTTGTACATGTTAAACAAACATGGGATCCTGGTGGAATGTCTCTGGCAGAAACATGCTAATTCCTTATACCCTCAGAGTCCCTTCCACCCTTGAAGGAGTGGGCTCAGCCAGTTAAATTAGGCACCCAAACAGGAAAACCACAGACACACGATTACAGTTTCAGCCAAAGCTAAACGGTGCAGCATGAAAGTCATGTTGTTTGGCTTTTTCACAGTGAGGCCTGTATGAACAGAGACAGCTGACAATGTCTCTGCCAGAGCCTACTCGCGGGAAGGAGGAGAAAGGGGGTTCCTGCATCATGGAGCTAGCAGAAAAGGTTTAGCTCTCCTCCATGACAAGATCGTAGGTACCCAGCAACAAAAGAGCACATTTCAGTTTCCAGACAGCGTCTTAGGTGCCCAGAGACTGGAAAAGTCTAAGGATCTTAGGCTTCATTTTTCTGCAGATTTCTGCCCTGGTTGAGGTCACCAGGCCCTGAGCACTTCTCACAATGTTCATGAATCTCACAGAGCTGCTGATGAGGTTGGACTGTCAAGAGAGGTGGTGAGTGCCCCCTGTACTGGCTGCCTGGTGGTTTGGTGGTTAGGAAACCTGCACAGGAGATACCAGTTTGGGCGCTTGGCAGGAATATTTCAAACCCGGTCTTCCAGTTTCTTGCTACTGCTCAAACCACTGGGATGTTAGATTTAAAAAGAAAGAGCACCACCATAAAACTCCCATTTAAAACGAAGAGTAGCCCTGCTGTTTTCATTGAAAGACTGTGGTGCAGACAATTCCGTGGTGTAACTGCAGAATGGCTAGAGATGCCTTTGTCTATTCAGATGCCTGAGCATCTTGCATTCAGGGGGGTAGAAATTTAGATCCAACCTAAGTTCATGCCTCTTCTTGGCTAGTTCTGATGGCTCCTTCTGAGAGCTGTGCCCAGCTGTTACTGCAGCACTACCTAAAGTTCTCATTCTTTCGTTAGGAAACTTAGGCATTAACACAAATTTTGTTGTGCACCGCTTCAATGGCTGGATGTCCAAAAGTTAGGTGTACCAGCGTACATCTTGTAGTACTTCATTTGCCTAGCCCTTAGCTACTAGGATGGTACGTACCTTAGAAACCCTTAGGAGAGGTAGAAATCTGAATATAGGTTGCTAGACCAGTCCTTTGGAGAGAGACAGTGAATGATCATTTTAACGCTGGTCTGTCATGATGAATCACAACTGTGCTACTTTATTTATTGTTAATAGAGACTGAGCTGTATATTGTGTTCTGCCATTGCCAGACTATAGCTGAAGAGTGCTTTCAGCTATGAAGTAGTGCTCAGGAAAGCTGTCTGGTTTCACACTGTGTCCTTCACAGAGTATATTAGACTGTGAGCAGTTCTGTCTTCTATTTTGCTTCTGAGGAACGCTTGAGTGGTGCTTTTTAACTCTGAAACTGTAAGCAGTCCTTACAGTTAGGGACTGTAGGCTACCCTAACAGGCTACCTTAAAGACACAGCTTCACTACATGGGGTGCTGCGGTGATTTAGATTGGCTGCAGTAACTAAGCTAGCAGTACCCTCATTTAACTGGAACAGAGCTTGTTACTGTCTGCTTTTAAAATTCTATAGATCTGAAAATTCTTTTCCAGCCCTTTGGTCCAGAGGAGGCCAGGCATCTTGATTTAGCCCATGCATCTGATAGTAGCTATCTTATGTTCAAAAGAACTAAGTTAAGTTGCACGCAAGCATTTTTTTGCATGACGTATCTTTTTTGTGATGGTTTGATCGTATTGTAGATATTGATTACATTTTAGTATTGTTCCTTCAATAAAAATTGCTCAGGCGTGGCATTTGTGGAGTAAAATACCTTAAGAATGATCAAAGTTGTAGGACTCCTGGTTTCTATGTGAACTGAATTTTTATTAGTCTTTTTTCATGTTGGTGGGTGGAAAGGGCCAAGGGATAGTTGTTTGCCTGATGAGGGCAGGATACAGCTGGGAGGAAGCTTGAAACTCTGTTGCAGTGTCTGCAAACAACTGTTTGCCAAAAATCAGTGGTATAGGAAGATAATGAGGGAGGTAATGAGGATAATGAAATAAAGAAAAAGAGAGCGCTGTTGTTCTTTAATACAGTGACCTCTTTTGAGATGTGTCATTTACACTGGCGTTTGTATGAGTGTTGGCCCACGCTGATTTTACAATACTTGGTAGTGTCATGGCTTCTTACCAAAGCTGAGGAAGCACCCTGTGGCTGTTCTCACTCTAGGCTTGATAAGCTATTACAGTAATGCTGTAGTTAATGGTTTCTAGAAAATGGATATCTATCTGCATTTGAACAAACACATTTTGGTCTAAATATTGAGAAATCACAGGTATGTAATACAAATCCTGGGTGTGCCAGCCAAGCCTGTAGAAAAAGCTCATTAGAATTAATCTCTAGCAGGGTGACTAATGCAAGGGGAATGAGGTGCTTTCCTCCCTGAGACAGCAGAGATTTGACATAGCTTTCAAAGGGGCTTCACTGGAATGCAGTCGGTTGCTTTGTGCAATAGGTATGCTAGTTTATTTAATTTAGAACGACTTCCTTTAGACCAGAGAATACTACAGTAAATTACGAGAGACATATAACAGCATACTCCACAAATAGATTTAAATCAAAATATCTTACTCAGTTTGGAAGAAATGAGGTATGTAGTTATCCAATGTACATGAAGAGCATTAAAGGCAGCAGCATATGAAAGCTGTCTTACCTCCTGCTCTGCCCTTTGAGCTTTGCCAGATTTTTATGTTTGAGGGACCATATTTATGAGTGCATCCCATCTCTGTCCAGTTTTCGCAGTAACTTCCACATGTAATACCAGGAAAATTAATTGCAGCCCAAGAGTACTAATGTGTTATTTTAGGAATGAGTAGCTAAAGAAGACTCATTTTATTAACAGTTCTCCAAAGTCTTTCTTAGGTAGAATATTACTGGTAATATTTGTGTAAAACGACGGGATTTTTTCCTCACAAGTGCTGTAGTCAGCTAATAGCAGTCAAATTCTTTTGACTGGTATGTAATTGCTAGCCCCATAAAAAGAAAAATAAATTGCTGTTTTTATCAATAAAGCTATACAGAGCCAAATACCAACACAAAGAAAGTTTCAGTATAATTTACAGTGTTTAACCATGTTGCACTGCATTGCAAATTAACACACAGGTATTTGTAGTTTCAGATTGAGAACTTTATATTTTGCCTCTGCATTTTTTCAAATTTTCATCTGCATTACATGTTTTGTTCTGGATAACTTATCAGGCAGGGTGAGGATATTTGGAGATCCTGTCTAAAACTCGTAATCATTTTTCAAAGAAAGTTAACGGAAAGGGTAGATTTTCTTAATAATCCTTTCAAAATTAAAATGTAACACAAAAACACTATGTTTAAGTGACATTAAGGGTCTTACTTAAACCAACTAAAGCTGGGAAATTCAAAGTGAATACCTAACACTCTCTTGTAAACTGCCCTCATGTATTACAGCTGATAGTGGGGAAATAGAGGTTCAGAGAGCAGTTCAGATAATAATCTTAAGAGTTCGGATATTGCCTGAACCCAGTAGTTGGGAGAGCAGAATAGATGTCTTTCAAAATCCTTCTTTCTCATGAGAGATGTGGCATTTCCTTTCTGCGGTCATGCTGAAAGTGGCTTTTCTTTGGCCAGTTTATGCTTCTTTCCCTGGGTAGCAGTAAGGACTGAGTATCACACAAGTAGTTTCCAACAAACAGAGATCTAAAAGTTGAATCTGAAACCTGGAGGACCCTGGTCCCAGACTTGCTTTCTCTTCCATCTCTAGCTAAAAGAAACCCCAACTAGCCAGAACGTCTTTTTATTCTTTTAAAGTGTCAGAAGGATCCAGATCCCCCCCTGTTTTCATTTGGGGTCCAGGCTGACCTTTTTTTCATTGAAACCAGTCCAGTATTCTGTGTTTGCACACTTTGTTAGCTTCATATTGCCAGTATATCAGATAAGCATTAGGCAGAGCATGACTTGTTAGGGAGAATCTATTGTAGAGCTCCCATAACTCAAGTGATTTATAGATCATTCTAGAAGTTTATTAAAATTCTGCAAATATTCTGACATATCTAAGAAAGGGGAGGCCTTATATGTCTTAGTGCTATTACTTTAAGCTGAATGGCAGATTTTTGTGTAGAAAAGGGAATTTGATATTCTTGTTTTTTTCAAATAAGCTAAAACTGCAGTTAATTTGAGGCAGCAGAGAAACTTTGCCTTTTAGCCACTAAAGTTAGCCCATTTTTTACAGAACTCTTGCAAGCAGAGCCTGCAGCTTCTGGTTAATGTCAGAATCTCCTTTCAGTTTTTCTCTGAACACATTACTTTAAAATTTGCATAATTGTTTAAAGTTGCACATTTTGCTGATAATGCCCCTATTAAATGGTACAAGAAAACACAACACAACATTATATTACCTTACCGACAGGATCAAAACAGAAAGTGATGCTTTTATGCAGTTGTGTATTCTGTGAATCAGGGCAGTAATTGGAAGGTATTAGTGATTTCCTTAACTCCCCCTCATCCTGCTCCACCTGTGCTCCCCCTGACACCATCCATGAAAACTGTGAGGGTATTTAACACATTTTAAGCTGTCCAGTTCTATGTAGCTCCTTGTAAAGTGATTTGGAATGGTGATTCCTACTTGGTGAGATGTGCTCAGACATAAACTCACATATACACATAGAAGCACATAAAGCATGAACCTGTTAAGGATTTCACCTTTTAGGAAACGACAGAATAATTACAGGGCAACATGTCCTTCATGAGTAAAAACAACTAAGCTAAAGTGCTTTCAAGGCTGGCATGGCCTACTTCTAGCAAGCTGCATAAATCATAAACTGCTAAGGGATTGATTCATACACTGAGTGGTAACTGGAGTCTATATAATGGTGTGTACAAATGTGTGGATAACATACAGGTACACTGAACTGAATTCAGTTCTTAGCTGCAGCTAGGCAATGGAACTGAGTTGATATAACCCAGACACTGACTTAGTGTACAGATACAGAAAATGTAGAGGATGAACCATGTGCTTCTGTAATGAAGGGTAAGTTATTCCATTTTCAGACCTCTTCATGAGGCGATTGTAATAGTTGTAAAGCTGGCCTCAGGTTGAAACTTAGTGTGTTAGTAGTTCTCAGTCCTGGAATGAAAGTTCCTGGCTTTAAAAAAGAATGAGAAAAAGGGGTCTATCATCTAATTTTAACTGTTTGCAGGTGAATAAAAATACAAGAGTTGTCGTTTGCAGTATTGAAAAGAAAACATGCCTTGGCCAAAAATAAAAACAATCCCAAAACAGAAATGTCATCTGGCTTTTCAAGTTACCTCTTTTCTCTTACAGTATCTTTCTGGTAAATGAATTGTTAAACTTCATTGTATGTTTTTATGACCTGAAATCTTTCAGATGCTGTGGATAATCTATTAGTGGGATGATGTTTCTTTCTCTGAACACTTTAAATGGACAGATTGCACATATGCTCTTGCATTACCAAAGGCCAGGTGAATCCTGAAGAGCTGTAAGCAAGGTTAACTCAGCCTCCTAAGGTTATCCAGAGATTTAAGCTATGTGAAAATTATACTTGTCAGAAATACCTTCTCTTTACAGGCAGGGTGCTTCTTTTTCTTGCACATAATTTTAGGGCCACAGTTTCAAAGGTATACTTAATAGACTTCTCTTTGTGTACGAGAAACCTTTGCCCCTTAATACACAGTGGCACATTGGTTGGTCTAGATAGCTAACATTTGCATGCATAGGCAGTAGATTCTGTCATTTATGCATATAGATAATAGAATTTACATTCACAAAACTCATTTGAACTCGGCTTCAGAACAGATTGGGAGGACAGGTATTTAAGATTTGAGGGACAGATGCACAGTAGGGGACTACTGGGGTAAATGGTGGTTGAGTCTGGAATATTGAAATAGGGATGCTAAAGAAAGGATGAAGACAATGCTCATCTGTGTTTGAGTTGTGCTGAAAGCAAAAAGAGTTTAAATACAAAGAGCAAGGCAAGAATGATATCAAAGGTCACCTTTCATTGTGAAGAGAACTCTAACTTGAAACATGAAATTTTCTTTTCTGAAATGTTTTTGCCCTATGGTCTCTGTCCAGTGATGGCCTTTAATCAGTCATTCATGAAATTTCAGCCAGAGCCTAGTACTGCATGTCACTGACACCAAGTCATTTAGGAGAGATTGTAGACATTTAAGGGTTGGTCCTTCAATTCAGGTGAATTTTTAAAGCCCGACTGAAGTAAATGCAGCAATGTTAGTTTAGTACCAGCAGAGAAAATGTGCTTGAATATTTAGATTCTTTCAAAATTAATTCTATTTGAAGAGTATTCCTCTATTTTATTACATTCTGGTTCTGAAGTTCAGGGGCATTTTTACATTGTAAGAGGATATTGGTATCCAGATCTAAATGTTGCCTTTTGGGACCCCAACTAAACAAAGCTTGTCACCCGCACCGGGGCCACAGCACAGAGGAAGATATTGTCTGGAATCAGGCTATGAAAAGCCTTTTACATTTTAATATCACAGTGGTCACTTGGCCTAGCCCAAACCCACTGTTTACATAAATAAGATCTCACTGAAATTAATATGAGTCCCACTGGAGTCAATAAGATCTTTTTCTGAACGAGGAGTAAATTCTTGTGGCTCTGTTTCGGTGCACTGACTGCATAATATCAAGGCCTCTGCAGCAATGCACTTAAACACAACTGGGTGAAATATGGAGAGAGCAGAGGTCTTAATTTTTAATTTCTCAAGTTTTTTAGATTTTGTTATATAGTATCAGATTGTTCTGTGAAAGCTGAGGCCGCAGGAGTCCCATTACACTTCCTGGGTAGATCCTCAGGTGATGTAAATTGGTGTAGTGCTGGTAGAGTGAGTGGAACTGTGCTGATTTCAGTAGCTCGGGATTTAGTCCACTGGGTCTGAGATAGCTATAAAACCTCACCGTGCACTGTGAAAGTTGTACCCCATAAATGCTTCTGCAGTGCAGTTTTTTATGGTGTCTATAGGAAAACCACTTTGTCTCCATGGCTTAAAACCACTAACTAACCAAGGTCAACTTTTTGTCACTCTCGCACCATAACTGTTAATACTAATAAGTGGGGGTTTAAGTGTACTGTCTCTTAGTGTATTTGATCTTTTGTTTGCTTTTTAGTTTGTCACTCTGAACTATTTGTATCTTGGACCATTTTTACAGCACACAGACATAAAGAGAATATCACTAGCGAGGAGTATCTCGGTGCCCTGTAAAGTAGCATATCCTTCTCTGTCAATGCATGTGTGTGCTTGCACGTAAGTGCCTAAACAGGTATGCACATGTACACAAAATTAGTATACAGTAAGTGTCCTCAAGCACCCACATTCTTTTTTCACTTGGTAACTAATGAAATGACATTTTTGCAAGAAAGCATTATGTATCGTAGTGTTAGCTGTTCCAGTGTCTAGGCTGAACTCCATTGCACTCATTGACTGTGTCAGTGACTTGGCATGAAGATTTGAGGTTGTTTTCCTCACAGTCAGTCATTTGAAAGTGTTTTGCGACACTTTCCTTATAAGTAGATTTGTTTATGCAAGGGGAAGAAAACAATACTAGATAAGGTATAGAAGCAGATATCTATGTGCTTTTCCATTAGTATACAGCAGCTTATGTTTTGGTAAACACAAGGATAATAAAGGAGAATCCGTTTTTTCTGTTGCACAAACAGTTCAAAAGAGATTTGTGATCAAATGGCTTCTAACAGTCTTTATTTTAATATGTCATGGTCATCTTTGGGAGGGGAGGAAACCCCAACTTCTTTTCCCTGTTGATCTTTTACTTAACATATGTAAAATAAAATGTACTAATGGTTCTGGATGTGAGACAACATGTCTAAAAATACGCAGATTTCAACAATACCTTCCAGATGCCAAATGGCTTTCTGGATAGGGAGCTAAATAACCCATGTACAACCGTTTGCTTACTGAATGTAGATAGTGGGTGCAGTGTGTATTTTTCTTCATTAAGTGTCAAATTTTTGAACTTGTCCTTAGTAAAAATGAGGGGAGGAGGAGAGAAGAGAAATCATTAAAAGACCTTATTAAGGCATGGACTTTATAGCAAGAGTGACCACAGTTGTTACCCCACTAACTTAGTGTAAACTGGGATTCTGCAGATAATTGATTTTGCAGCATGGCAGCCAAACTGACGAAAGAAAATAAAATCTGGATCAGATTGGATTCACTTTAAAAAACAGCTCACTTAAATTAAACCATTTCATTTGCTCTTTGCAGAATTAACTGTTTAATGTCAGGTGCTGGTAAAGGAAAGAAATGGAGTTAAAGAGTAGGTTGATGAAGACGAACAAAGAGTGGTCCTGTGTTTACAGTTTCCAGATGAGATGTGAAGGAGCTGAGTGCAGGACACTGCTCTGTGTGTGTCCTGCTGCACAAGTCCTGTGTCTCTGAGGCCACGTGTCCTGCAGTGGTGAAACACTGGCTGCAGTCTGTGTGTGTGCCCCTGACAGTACTGGGAGATGGCATTGCCATGAGCCTCCAGGCACTGAAATGATCAGAGTTAAAGGAGACTGCTTTTACTAGGGTTGGAGTGAGGTGGCTTCTCTTTTCAACCCAAATAATTCCTGTGACCTGGTTGACACTAAGACCTGCAAAATGGAGAAAGGTACATGGGACTTATTATTAATTAGCATTATTAATTATTAATTAGTCCTCTTTTCATGGAGAATCGACGAGAATAGGGATTCAAAGCACCTTCTCCTGGGAGCAGGTTGTTATCAGGTGCTTGAGACATTCCCTTGAGAGGCTGCAGGCTCTGGTTCAGATTTCAGCTACGAATTAGCCTATACGTAGATTTGAACTTGAGTGTCTTGAGAGAAACCAAGGAGAACAATAGCAGCTTCACACTGTGTCATGCCTCAGCTCCATTAAGTAATGTTAAATTGCTTGCATTGTCACAACCATGCGCTTTCCCTGGTGATCCTAATGGGTCCCTGCAGATCTAGTGGAGATCGCAACACTGGCTGCATGTTTTTTAAGATTGTTTCAAGATATCATGGAACACATCCAGAACCCAGAGTGATATTTTTTCTTTGGGGCCCCAGACCATAGAATGTTTAATTACTGATGCCATTACTAAAAATAGCCATGGAAAAAGGCACAGTTTAATCTTTTAAGAAATATTTGGGGAATAGGGGTTAGGGTGACTCGTTCTAAACCATTATTTCCCTATAGGTTAGAATCTATATAATTGTAGTAAAATTATAAAAAAGGATTTTCTGCCCTTGTGTTCTTTGGTATTCAGACAATGGGTACATTGTACCCTTATTAAACTGACGTTGCTGATCCTAACTTCTTGTATATTTTTCTCAGCCCTTTCATTTCATATGCTAATCTTCACCTAACTTGTATTTTTTTGACTGGGTGTTTGATGCCATTTTCAGAGGTGATGTGTAGTTTGGATTTCCTTGCATTTGCTCAGATGTAATGAACCCAGGTTATAGCTAGTGGGATTTGTAAGCGTATTGCAAACTGGGTAAGAATCTAAGCCAATAAATGTAAGGGAGTCCAGAAGGTATCAGATCTCGAATACAGTGTATACTGAGGGCATAATCTACATTACCTTTGACAGCTCCTAGACTCTGCTGAACTTTAGAGTAATTAGAGTTACAATGATCACCAGATTTTTATTCCTCTTTCTTGTTGAAGCTCAAATATTAGTCTTGGGACACCTTTTCAAATTGACTTGCCTGTCTATACTTGAAATTACACAGCTAGTAGCAATAATTAGATTTTTACATTCCTCAGTATGGATATATGTGTCACAAGACTCAAGAATGTCAGACAGATGAATTTTTGAAAGGAGCCAACAACTGAAGAAATGGAAGTAGCCCTAGTGACCCTGTAAAGTGTATCCACATCTCTAAAAGTTTTTTGAAAACCTAGAAAATTCAAACTGCAGCTGAAAAGCACTGTGTATCCCCAGGCAGTCTTAATTTGCATCATCAGCACTTACTCAGCAGAGTATCATAGGTATTGGAGACCTTGGTATATTAAATGGGTCACATTCAACTGTCCTTGAACAATTTCTCCTATGTATTAAACATAAACAAGCTTTTTGTCATATTCAGCATCACTGTTTGTCTTTTTGCCACACTTCCTATGATACAGGGTAATTTTGCTGTTAGAAATTTTAGAGGGCCACAGTGAATATGTTATGCCACATTCCTCCTATAGTCTTCTTTAATAATTCTGCACTTCTTTCGTTTCATTTTCCTTGTTGTTTTGTTTCCTAAGAAGGTTGGATAATTCCATCCGAGCAAACATTTTAAAAGTTGTTTTATATAGCTGAGGATTGTCAGTTTCTTTTAGTTTTCTAAATAGCCTTTGGAGACTGACTGTTCATTCCTTGTCATGTAAATGCACTGTCATGTAAATCCACTGCACACGGATCAAGCTGTCTGTTAGTAACCAGAAAAAAGATGCAAGAGACCACTGGTTTTGGAAGCCACAGAAAGAGACTGGTAGCTGAGTTCAAATGTAAATAAAGATGGCAGGAAAATGTTCTTTTCTCTTTCACAATAAAATCCAAACAAGTCCTTCTTTAACACCCTTTGGTGTTTTCCTGTGATGTGTTAAGAAAAAGGTTTTTCCTTTGTGTTACAGGAGATACCTTCCCATTAAAATTCTCTTTTTTTTAAATAGCATCCAGGAAACCTTTCTCAAAAGCTAGTGAGTGAGAATTTACACCCTAAATAGTTTTGAACAGAACTCCATGAGTATCCTGTGCCAAAATATAAGACATGCATTCAGTGAAGAGAAAGAAGAGGAAGAGAAAGGGGAAAAAACTTTCAAGGTATATTACACAAAGAAAGCTTTAAAAAGGTTGGTTTTAAGCATGCCACTAGCTTTGATAAAATTAACTTGCTGTTGAAACTATTGTACACTAATGTCTGAAAGAAAGGGACTGTAATTAAATTATAAATTTTATTTGCTGTGTATCTCTGTTTCACAGAACTGCAGGTCTTTTTTTTAAATAAAAGCCTTAGCAGTATTCACATTCTTGAATACAGGTTTCATAGGACACTTTTACTGGCAGGTTGCCTCTAAGGACTCTTTTGAATATATTACCTCCACAGTGTTCTTAAATTGTCTTAAAACAGTCGAGTAAGTTGGATAACTCCCTTCAATGTGTTTTCAATTGCAGATCATGGCACTTTCATCCAACAATTTTGAGGAGATAACTTTTAATTACAATAATAAGAACCACATGGGCAATGATTGATGCAAACCTGATGTGTTCTCTTACTTTATTAATCTTTTTAATTAGAGGCAAAAGAATGCTTTATCTATTGAGAAGGAGAAGAGATGAGTTGTGATGTTCTTCTTCACTTTTGTGACTTAAAAAATTTGACTGCTCGCTTGAAGTGAATGTTTACCTGGAAATGAAAGGTGAGAGGAAGTTGCATAGAGTCTTCTCCTCCAGCTTTTTTTGCCTTCAGCTGGCACCATACTGTTGAGGTTATGATACTCTTCTATTAGTTTTACTTTAGTTCCACAGACTTCTTATAAGTGTAGTTTAGAAACTCAATTAGAGGGCAAGGAAAAGAGAGACAGTTTAACGCCACCAGATGTCAGAGCAGTTGCTTGCCAAAGGGTAGGTTGTACAAGATGTTGAGAAAGACCTATGAGATGTCTCATTCTTTACTCCCCTTAGCTTTAGGAGCTGAGAGAGCTTAGCATGTCTTTGGTCCACAGTGGCTGTGGTTTGAAGCAGTTATAGTTTAGGACGATGTGAAAGACACACAAACAGCATGATGTTGATTCAGATGATAAGCAGGTCTTTGAAAGAGATGCTGTGAATGTTTTATCTGAATGGTTTAATGGATTCTCTTGCCTTGAGCATACAGAAGGTTAGATTCAGTAGTGGCTGAGATACTTCACAAACTTGCACATAAGGCTTAGGTTTCATACATTTGCCTGGAGTTTCTTGTCTTGCAACCACTCTGACTAGGATTAATGACAGTGGTGGAAAAACAGCACAGAGGCTTTTCCCACTTACTATTGTTGTGATTTATTCTTTCATATTATATGGTGTCAATAGTGTACCGAGTGAGTTACTAACAAGTAAAGGCAAGGTCTCTGCTCTAGAAGGTTTATATTCTAACTAAAAATAAGACATCTCAGGGCTTTATAGAGAGGCATGAAGGCAGTGAAATTTTGGACAAAAAGGGAACAGAAAAATTATGCACATAAGATGTCCAAGGCAAAGCCAGTCTGTGATACCTCGATTTTGTGATTCAAATGAGAAACCTGTAAATTAACCTACATTAGCACAGGAATTAATGGAACTTCACAAAATATTCTGCAAACTAAAAAGGAAAGAACAGCACACACTTTCAGAGACCTGAAGTTGTCTAAGCTTCCTGCACTACTTTAGCATGATATGGATTCCAGCCAGTGTGGTGGCTTGCTAATCTGTGCTAGCATGTTAGGATGCTGGCTTCAGGCCTGATCCAAACATCCTTGAAGTCAGTGGAAGACTTTCAACTTCAGTAAATGAGCTGTGGAGGTGTTTTGAGGTGCTTGCTTGTGCCAGACAATTTGGAAATAGCAGTGGGAACAGAGAAGGGGAGAAGTTCAGTTTATTGTATCAACTGAAAGAAGGGAAATGAATTTAATTTTTTATTACTATTATTTTTTAGGGAACATTTGCCTGAAGATCTTTATGCCTGTCACCATGTGAGAAAATGGACTGGATTTGGGATAAGAGATGGTAATGGAGAGAGGAGGGCAGTTAGTTGAGTGGCCTCACTTTGTGACTCTTTATTTGTGTGGTAGATGTGGGTGTGCAGCTCGTCACTGATATAAATATTTAGTCAGGTACAGTCTGCTTTAAAGCCATTCCAAACAACCTTTAAGTAGACCTCCTAGCACTCAGTGTCATTCGAACAGCGACCTTGTCTGCGAATCAGTTCCCTGTGATTGCTTAAGTGGTGATATTTGCAGCAACAGAACTGGAAAAGTTAGGCCTCAAAAAAAAAACAAACCCCCAGAAAAACTGGGCTTGCATTACATGTATTGACAAAATGGTTATTTTAGCCAAGCCCATTCATCCATCCGTATGTCTGGACATAGTAACTCTCTAGAACCATTTCTAATGTAGTGAGAGTGGCACGAGGGAGTTGAAGTGCTCAGAAAGCCGACATTTGTTTCAATCTGTCACACTCAGCATGAAGATGTATGGTAAAAGCATGGAGGGGATATTGCATTTTGGGATTCCTAGAAGGGTGCCCTGGCATATATTCCTACACACGTTTGTCATATCTAAATTATTGAGCAATTGAATTTAGTAATAATGACCATGAATTAACCATCTGTCAAAGATAAGGAATGTCTACTTTAACCCTCAGGCTGCCACTCGTGCCTTTATATGGTGCCCACAGCATTCCTTTGGTTGCCAAAGTGAAAGAGTGGCAGCAGACCAAAAATTAACATGGTGGGTTAACATTTCCACTTTCTGAGAAAGGATTATTCTTTCGATCATTTGTTTCAGCCAAACTCTAGCAATATCAGAGTTGTTTCTGCAGATTGTTTTGATTTGGAAAAAGAGCGTCTGCTTTATGCTTCAAATGCATTTCAGCTTTAAAGAATCAGGATCTTTTTAAATTATCTTTAATGTTACCTAAGAAGAGATGTACATTGCATAGAAGTTATAGAACTGAAAACTATTGGATTTTGTACTTAAATTGTCCTCCATCCTCTACTTCAATCCATCATCTAAATGAGGCAGTGTATATCTTTAAAAATGTAGTACGGCTGTATCTTCAAAGAGTCCAGAGCAGTTCAGAGATCATTTGCCAAACTTGTTTCCTTGCTGTGTACTTCACCCATAAAAATGAGATTGAATCCTCAACATCCAGAGCAAAGCTTATAAAGGAATAAATGTAACAACTCATTTAGAAAGTTAGCAGGCTAACTGGTGGACATCCGCATGGGGAGATTTCTTTGTTTTGTTTTTTTCCTACTTGGACTGAACTTGCCTCCTCACAGCTATTTTCCAAGATCTCTTCTTCCACAGATTACTAGCCTCTCAGATTTTTCTGTAAAGACTAGCTTAAAATTGGAATGATATTCCCATTAATTCTGTTTTGAGCACTGGCTGGGTCATATTATATGAATGTAACTATTAGACCTTTTTTAAAAAAATATATGGAAATATTTTGGCTAAAAATTTTCAACAAAACCTATCCATCCGTTTGCTGAGATTTTGTTGTGGCAGTCTTCAAAAAGGCATTTGATTTCAGTAGTCTGGGAAGTGGATGTCTGTAGCATCTTGAGAAATGCAACTTGTCCCAGGATAGTTTGGTTTGGGGATGTTTTTCTTTTCTTTTAAAAGTGAGCCGCTTTCCCTGTGCCCCCTTCTCCTTTTGAGTCCTTTCTGATGGTCTTAAATTCTGCTAACTGGTCCACTTTGACCTTATAACTTGTATAAACATCCATATGGAAAACATCAAGATACTTAATGACTTTCATGATTTCTTTGGGAGGGGAAGAGGGAGGGGAAACAAAGTTCATGCTTCATACAGTAAGCTCATTCGAATACCTCAAGTGATCAGTCTTCTCACCTGTCTCTCACAGTACCTGAGTGTAGTCACAAAGGCTGTCTTCTTGCTGCTCAGGAGTGAAGAGCTGATGGTACTGAGGAGAAAAGTTCCTCATCCTTTACCAAGGACTGAAAAGCCAAGCAGCTAAATGGCTGCTAATAGTTTTACCAGCTTGAGGAGTTCCAGTAAATCTTCTGCTCCATGCACCGTCTTTGGAAGAATCATCTGTTTGGAGCAGTTTCAGGTCCCTTTTGCACAACCTGGGCTACAGCGCTGAGGATCTAGCCCAAGCAGCGTGCAAAGGCTTGCAGTACTTTCTTGTCCCATAATGAAAGATTGTAAATGTGCTGTCACATGCATCTGACAGAGTCTTCTCAGTGGCTGTCTAGAACTTCCCTCAGGTTCAGATCAGACTTTCTTTGTTTCCACTTGATAAGGCTGCTCCCATTACCCAGAAAAAATCCTGAAATGGAAAGCAATACAAGCAACACAAAAAGAAGTACAACTTTTCAATATCAGCTGAAGTGATCACAGGACATGAGGTATGTTTTTAAAAAATTTCACTCATTGTTTCCTTGAAGAGTCACATCCTCCGAGTGGCTAATTTGGGCTGGACTGTCTTATAGTTCAACAATAGTTCACACTAACATACAAGTGTGTTTCTTTGTCCTGCATAATATTGTACAATGCAGTCCCTTAAACAGTCTTTATCTTGCAGTTTTAGCTTCCCCCTCCCCCCCACCTCCCCTTGAAATGTAGGTGGTCACCCAAAGTAAACAGAATTCCTTCTACTCCCTCCACATCTGCTATGTGTTATCTGGCACTCACCTCTGACCCTGATATTCATCATAAGAATAAGAATTGCATCCTATTCAGCTGGTTGTATGCATTTTAACTCCAGTGACCACTGTCTGTTGAAACAGCATGTGTTGAGAACAGAAATTGCTGAGACAGCATCAGAGTGTTCAAACCAGACTGTTCCACTTTCTTGTACGCTTTTGGATAATTAAACAGAATTCTAGAGATAAGCAGGTCAGCACAGTATACTTGGGGACAGACTTTGGTGTAACTTAGGATTATACTTCCTAGTGAATGCAGTGAAACAAGTTCGACACTGACTCTTAATGAGATGGGTTTTCAGAACAGACTTGTTCTCTTCCCTAGCTGCTGTAGCGAATGACTTTATGCATCTGTATAGAGAAACAGTATCCTACTGTATGGAAACAGTAAGTTTGAAAGTATGTTTGTGTCACAAACAGCAGTTAGCAATCCTTTTACTTTGGTTTAATAACACTATCCTCCGTGACCTAGTGGTATCATTCAAGGAACTAAGTAATTTTTGTTGTAAGAGTTTTGAAGTCTGACCTTAAATCTGAGGATCCATATGTTAGGATGAATACTGATCTGGTCTCTGTGACCTTGCTAAATGGAACCCATCTGAAATTTTCCTTTTTCACAAGGATGAACGGAATTACATTTTGGACACTATGGAGGAAGAAATAAAACTGCCAATTTGCTTGCCAAGGGTGGATCAATTAAAACTTTGGGAAGTTCCCTGTTGCAACTAGAGTCTTCTTTGTTTACTGTAGACTTTCTGCTACTCTCCTCTCTTCTTTCATGACAGAGGTGTGAGGGGGAAACCCTCTGTTAGTTCCCTAATCTTCAAACTCACATCTTCAATTGAATTATTAATATAGTCATGCAGTGCTCTCAGTTAAACAATGTAGCTTTGGCCTGTAGGATAAACTGAAAAGGTCTTGTGGGCCTTTAGCTGCCAAGTTTCTCTCCCCACCTCACCTCCCCATCCCCAATCTTTTTGATTCTCAGAAAAAAGATTTGGGTACCAACAGTGTTGTGAGACCAATATGGTTTAAAAGCTGCCACTATTGTGCTTTCGTGCTACAAGCTGTATGACTGATTACTGACAAACAAAACCAAGACCTCCTTGTACCAACACTTTTGGGTAACCTCTGTCATCCCAGCAAAAGCTGTTCTTGCACAGGCACTTCCAGTCAGAAGGCCATCGTGTGGATTACAAGCATCTAGTAGTGCTCAGTGATACCTACTGAGTATCGGTATGTAAATAGATTTTTTTTTCCTTTAAATTGATTATGCTTCTTCACTTGCCAAGTTTGTTTCCTTGAGTGTGGCTATGTTTATATTTAGCAAAATTAACAAGGGATGAAATAGGTGCTGAGGTTGTTAATTATATAATTATATGAGCAAAGACATACTATGTAGTCGGTAGAGAAGAAAAATGACAAAGACCTTACATGAAGAAATTAAATCCCATGTTAGGTTTTTTATTAAGGACCTCATTTTTACTGTGTTGCCAGTGGTCACTGGTGACCTCAAATGCAAACATGAAGGGTTTTATTTCTTGTTTGCATTTATTTAAGTATGCACATGTGCAACTGATATATGTTCACATTAGTTATTCTGTTTTACTGGCAGATTAAAATATGGGAGGCAAGATTCTCATCCAGAAAATCATCTGTTTGAAAAAGATTGTAAAGTGATGAAAAGGATTGTATGAACTTTAGTGGTATCTAAGCAGTTTCAGTTTGTGCATTGTTAAAAATCATGCAGTGTCCTTTGGTGCCCTTTCCATCTTCTTTATTTTAATAAAGAAGACCAGTTAGTTTGAAAGGTAGTTCTCAGTATGAGAATTGACTTCTGATCACCCTATCACTTCACTATCCTTTATACGTCAGGAACACTTGAAAGTGTATGCACATGTTTGTGGGGATTTTTCTTTTCCTCTGGAGAGATTAGATTATTTATGCTAGAATTCTTCTTATTGTGAGTTATTTTTATAATTGAATCAAAACTGTGTAGGCTGATACAGCCCCAAGTTACCTTTTTTTGTGATCCAAAAAATCCTCAAAATGGCCAAATAGAATAACTTTGTCACTTATTTGTCATACCAGTTTTGACAATGGGTCATTCCATAGATGTCTAAAATTATCTTTAGCCACATTTTATGAAGTCAGAACTGTAATCCAATAATAATTTTCTGGCTAAGTGCTTCTCAGTTGCCACTGGGGACTAACTGCATCACTGCTGCTGTTCTTAAAACGAGCTTAAGCTAAAAGGACACAAATTTCATATTTCTTTCCTTATTTTCTTGAGAGTAATCTAAGAAAATAATATTTTAAATAATTGCATTCTGGTTCCTGAGGGACATCAGCATAATTGCATTGAGGATACCTTTATTTTTTTATGCATTTATTTATTAACAGAGGTACGTTCCTTCTGTAAACCAAACGATTGGTCCAGTGGCACAAAACAATAAAGCAATGAAGCCTCTGGTTCATTAAATTGGAATATAGGGATTGAATTACTAATTTATGTAGGTTTAAATTTCATGTTATAAATTATAGGATTCTAAGAGGTAAGGGAAAAATGTTCCCCATGATGCAGACTACCTACAGTTCCAGCTGGGAAGGTTTATATAAGACTCATTGGAGATGAAGTAAGGAGAGGTACTGAAGACTGAGACTGGCATCGTTCATCTGGTACATTGGTGGGCACGTCACAGAAGGCACAACTAAAAACAACCACCAAAACAAACCAAAAAAACCCAAACCATTATTTAAACTGAGGGTACTCTGGAGGAGTTACTTTTAAGTAGGGATAGTTTGAAATGCTGGTTTCTGAAACTGCAACATGAAGGTCAGGTAACGGAAGAAATGAATAGTGAGAAACAGAGATGCTTCATAAACCTTAAGTGGTTTTGTTTCATTTCTATGTTGTCTCTCCTGTCATCCACCTTTATTCAGTGTAATCTATTCAAAACTTTCTTGCGAATTTCAATCTGCTGTTAAGTTCCCTCTATTCTGATAATTTTAGCTTGATTTCTGTGTTTAACAGTCTCTGGAGTTGCCTGTGGGAGCAAATATAAAACCTATATAAGACAATATGTTCCCTTCAGAGTTATTATGTTGACTGGATTCCTGCTATTGGGACCTCGTCATCTCATTTCAGAGGTGAAATCTTAACTGGCTCATATTTCAGCCTTAGAGACCACAGGCAAGTCACTTTCTGAGAACAGTGCGTGCCTCAGTGTTACACTCCTTCAAAAGTTGTGTTTGTTTCCTTGGTGAGTAACAGGAAGTGTTTCACAAAGGCTCAGATTTTCTGGAGAAATATTAGCTAATCTTTCCCTTTCTTACATAAAATTGATAATCTAAGCCACCTGTGTGGCAATCTGTCATGAATCTTCAGGAACTGACAATCGATTTAATCAATCTGAGATGATGTGGTGTTTCTTTACTTTAGGTTCGAAGGGGGAAGGGGATATAACCAGGCTCACTAGAGATGAGCCCAGGCGTGGCATGCTAGGGTTGGGGGTGAGATCGACAGCCCAGCTCAAATGCAATTACACCAATGCCCACAGCGTGGGCAATAAACAGGAGGAGCTGGAAGCTGTTGTACAGCAGGACAGCTATGACTTGGTCATGATCACAGAAACGTGGTGGGATGACTCATGACTGGAGTGCTGCGATGGATGGCTAGAAGCTCTTCAGAAGGGACAGGCGGCGAAAGAGAGGCGGTGTGGTGGCTCTGTATGTTAAGCACTGCTTTGACTGTATAGGGCTCAACGATTGTGATGACAAGGTCGAATGCTTATGGGTAAAGATGAGGGAGAAAGCCAACAAGGCAGACGTCCTGCTGGGGGTCTTTTATAGACCACCCAACCAGGATGAAGAGGCAGATGAAGCTTTCTGCAAGAGGCTGGCAAAAGTCTCACAATCGCTAGCCCTTGTTCTCGTGGGCGACTTTAACTTACCGGACATCTGCTGGAAATACAACATGGAAACAGTCTAGGAGGTTCCTGGAGTGTGTGGAAGATAACTTTGTGACGCAGCTGGTAAGTGAGTCTACCAGGGGAAGTGCCTGGCTAGACCTGCTGTTTACTAACAGAGAAGGACTGGTGGGAGATGTGGTGGTCGGAGGCTGTCTTGGGCTTAGCAACCATGAAATGATGGAGTTCTCAGTCTGAGGTGAAGAGGGGGGCCAGCAGGACTGGACTTTTGGAGGGGAGACTTTGGCCTCTTCAGGATGCTGCTTGAGAGGCTCCCCTGGGAGAGAGTTCTGAAGGACAAAGGGGTCCAGGAAGACTGGACATTGTTCAAGGAGGAAGTCTTAAAGGCACAGGAGCAGGCTGTCGCCATGTGCCACAAGATGAACTGGCAGGGAAGGCGACTGGCCTGGCTGAACAGGGAGCTCTTGCTGGGACTCAGGAAAAAAAGGAGGGTCTACCACCTATGGAAGAAAGGGCAGGAGACTCAAGAGGAGTACAGGGGTCTCGTTAGGTCACGCAGAGAGGAATTTAGAAAGGCAAACGCCCAGCTAGAACTCAGGCTGGCCACTGTTGTAAGGGACAAAAAAAAAATGTTTTTGCAAATACATCAACAACAAAAAGAGGGCCAAGGAGAGTCTCCATCCCTTCACAGAATCACAGAATGGTAGATGTTGGAAGGGACCTCTGTGGGTCATCTAGTCCAACCCCCCTGCCAAAGCAGGGTTGCCTACAGCAGGCTGCACAGGACCGTGTCCAGGCGGGTCTTGAATATCTCCAGAGAAGGAGACTCCACAACCTCCCTGGGCAGCCTGTTCCAGTGCTCCGTCACCCTCAGAGTGAAG
>Ga0065711_1032924_pt1 | contig 26425 bp, 21 predicted proteins | sample Hoacrofraction12_FD_59098 | JGI IMG/M metagenome (GOLD analysis project Ga0065711, IMG submission 59098) | Hoatzin crop microbial communities from Cojedes, Venezuela - Epithelial fraction 12 v2 (version 2) | ecosystem: Host-associated > Birds > Digestive system > Esophagus > Crop | place... | reverse complement strand
TGCTCACCTGCTGTAAAAATGACTTGGAGGTCCCCTCCAGAGGATCGGAATCAAGGTCAAACTGTCTACCTGGTCTGGAGAGCTGGCTTCTGGAAACTGGAGCGGCACTTTTCCTAACAGAATCCCCTTTTGTGATTGTTTTACCTCGCAACTCACGTACTCGTGCCTCTAGACTTGAGGTGGGTTTTCCATCCCACTTCCTCATGTCCTCTCTGTGGTCACGCAGGTAAAACCACAGGGTGCCCCGTGGTGTGTAGCCTCTGTACTCTCTCTCCTGAGCAGAGAAACGCTTGCTCCTAATAGCTGAGATGCGGGCCCGTACAGGTGGGGAGTAGGACATATCCTCTTTGAATTGCTGGAACTGCCGGGACGATTTATTCACAGCTGAGACAAGGGAGGAAGAGAGACTTTCCTTATATTGCCGGAGTCGGACAGCCACCTCATCCACTGTTGGTGCCCCTTTACCTTTCCAGTTTACTACTGCCAGTGAGTTGGCATATGAGGATGGCGCGCTCCACACAAACTTCCTCCACATAGATGCTGTGCACTGGACTTCATCTGGGTCTGTGGGTAACTGCTCATGTTCTGCTTCATAGTAAACCAGCTCCCGCACAGCTAATTCCCTCAAGTACTGAATACCCCTCTCCATATTGGCCCACTTGCCAGGATAATGTATAAAATCCTCACTGAAGGGGTACCTCTCCCTCATGCCTAACAGAAGTCCCCTCCAGAGGGTGAGGACTTGTTCCTTTTTCCCAATGGCCTTGTCAATGTCCCCATCCCTGGCCAGGGATCCCAGCTTCTTGGCTTCCTTGCCCTCTAATTCCAAGCTGCTGGCCCCATTATCCCAGCACCACAGCAGCCAGATGACAATGTGCTCACCAGGGTGGCGGCTGAAATCTTTCCGCATGTCTCGCAGCTCGCTCAGGGACAGGGACCGGGTGATGATCTCTGTCTATCTCCCGCGATGACCCTGGCTCATCGTCATCCCTTCCGGAGCGATCTGCTCTCTTTGCATCTTTCTTTAGTTTTATGGGGGCGACTGCTACTGGCACAAGTTGGTCACTGGGCTCAGCTGTGATGCCTGCAGCTGGAGCTGGGGCTGGAGCAGCTGCCATGCCTGCCGGGGAAACCAAGGCCGTCCCTGCGGCTGTGGCAGCGGCAGCGGTGGTGCAGGTCGGGGGGGCTGTGACTGCCTGCTGGGCTGGAGGGGCTGCAGGGCTGGCTGGGGGGGCAACGCCAGTCGAGGTGCCTGCAGCTTCGTTTCCCCCCCCTTCCCCTTTAGGGCACTGAACAGTGTTGAACAAGGTAGCTCGGTAGGCGTGGGCCAGACCCCAGCACGTTGCTGTGATTTGTGTCTCTCTCGAGTTCCCAGGGTGGCAGCACACTTTTTGCAGATATTTTACTAGTTTGTCCAGATCCTGCACTTGCTCAGGGATGAGTTTAAAAAACATCGGGGGTGTCCACTGTCCTAGGTACTTGCCCATGCTGTCCCACACACCCAGCCACTCACAGCTATCCAGCCCTGGGGCAGGTCTCTCAATGATGTTCTTAATTACTTGTTTAACCCTAAACAAGACCCAAAACCCATTTAGGAGGCAGAAGAAAAGGAGAGTGCTGGCCTGAGCATCCCAGGGGTACTCGAAATTCTCAAAAGCCATTAGGACCAGCCTGAGGGAGAGAGGGGGGGTGATAGAGTGGGGGAAGGTATCCCCTCCGGTTTTCCCCACAGATTGGGTTTGATTATTAACAAATTCTAGGACATAGGATCCGAGGTATGGAAATGACCGCAGTGCCGCATGCAAATACAAGACTAATTTAATGCACAGTGATGTTATCATGTCATAAGTCGATATCATACAGTACAGTAAAATCGTCTTCCTGATCTTTTTCCCCGAGGTAACAAAGAGCACAGCAGTGAATACATACTGCAAGTAAGGATTGAGATACCACAGCCATCTGAACAAAGTCGGAAACATTTTTACCAGCGACTGTTTAACTAACACAGAAAAATGCCTATAACAAAATTTAACAAAATCTAAGAAAGCTGTTTTAACACCCGCTGCTCAGCCCTGCCGTTATCCCCACTCCACGTTGGGCACCAATTTAATGTTTTGGTTTCGGCAGCCGCTGGCAACAAAAGCGCCACACGGCTGCCCCTCCCCCTGCCAGGGTGCAGAGGAGAATGAAAAGAAAGGGGCAGAAACTGGTGGGTCGGGATAAGGGCAGTTTAGCAGAACAGCAAACAAAGAGAACAGTAACAACAACGATACAGATAAGGAGAAAACACGACAAAACAGACTGCAGAACAGACCCGCTCTCCCGGACAGGACTGGCGCCGCACGCTCCCGAGCTGCGGAGTGAGTTCCTGCTGCACCGCCCCCCCCTCCCCCCCGGAACCCAGCGTGATGGCACGTGGTATGGAATATCCGGCTCTGTTTGGCCAGGTGGGGGTTGGGTCAGCCCACCCGGCTGTGCCCCTTCCTGGATTCTGGTGAAAATTAACCCTGTCCTGGCCGAACCCAGGACAAAAAGGCTTTGTGTCATATAGAACTATATGAAATACCCTCCTATCCTCCTAAACCTGCCTGTTTTTCTTTATCAGTTTTACTGTGATTGTGCTATAATTCCATGTCTGGAAGTCTCATCCTTGGCTTAATGACATGGAAAGCTAAAAATATGCCTCCAAACCCTTATTTTCAAAGAGATTGCTTTATGTGCTGAAGTAAATTCTAAATACTCCCTAAACTACCAGAATTTGTTTGGAATGCTGTCTCCATCTTAAATTTGGCATTAGTCTGTATATTCCTTCCATTTCCAAACAATAATGTTAGTTAGAATTAATAAGTACTGGTTGTGATCCAGCCTGTTAATAGCAAGACTGATCAACGGGGTGTTTTACAGCGTGTTAAAAGTTTATTAGCTATTGCAGATCATCAATAAAAACTGTTTAATTGGCTAATTGCTACAGCTGCTGCTGTCAGGGGTGTTTGTGATTCTTCCCATGTATACAGAAGCTGGATGCTGCTGAACACCACCTGCCTGATACTCCTTTTACAGGAGAATCTTACTGCAATTTTGTACTCTGTGATAACACAGCTGTTTTTACCTCTTAGCAGTTCCTATGAGAAACACTAGATTAGGTTACAGCTGCAGTCAGAAAAATCTTTTTAAAACTTGTGTAAAGTTAAAAAATTAAAAGCCTTTCAAGTGTCTTGGTTTGATAGGTAGTGACCTCAGAAACTAAGTGCTCTGATGGGCTGACTAGGGATTAATACAGCATCTTTGTTAAAGCCTTTATTGCAGCTGTTTCACAATCTCACATGGCTAAGCTAGTATTTGCACTGAAAAACATCTAGCAACCAAACATTTGGCCAGCTGGAATTATAAGAATGATGACAATTCACAATTCTTATTAGATATGATGTAATTTTATTTGAATTCTATTTAAAGAGCTAAAATTATGTTTGATGTGCAGAAACTTTCAATTTCTTCCACAACAACTTATTTAAATTTGAATTTTAATATAAAAATTGGGTTTAAATATATCAAGAGTGTATTTTTGCTCACTAAAACAGCTCTTCACTGTTGCATATGAACAGCTGACTGCCATGTGGTACTGCAGATGTCCATATGACATTATCAACACTTCCAATGTTCTTACAGCAACCCAGAAAGTCAGTATGACATAAGGAATATCATCAAGATTTTGCTTGTTAGAATCTGTTGAATACTGTATATATTTCAGGGTTTCAAAACTACACTAACCAAGTACAGTTATTTTATCAATATGCATTCTGGGCAGCAGTGCCCAGTGTCTCACCACTGAAGAGCACAGGCCAAGTATTCTTCTGAAACAGTGTTATACTTGCAGAAATTCATAAGAAGCAAAGGCATATGGTGTTTATTTATTTATCTATTCATTCATCTATTCCTTCTGTAGATATTCAAACACTATAGGCCTGAATAGATGAAGCCCTCAAGCGCTGCTCTAATGCAGGTATTTCTACAGTACTCCTCCTTAAAGGTTGTAAGTGAACAGCAGTAGCACAACAGCTGAGAAGAGCTTGTTATGCCTGTGAATTTCTTTCTTTATAAGTGTGCAAACTGAATAAAAGGAAGTGGGTGTTTCTAGCAACAAGCCTCCCTAGACCTTCCAATTATCGTGATGCTGAAGAGTATTATAAGACAACAAAATATACATACACACAAAAGAGGGATCTACTTTCAGTTATTTTTATAGATCATCTAAGGTTTGTTTTTAAACTGTATGTCTCTTATGCAGCAGAGCTACACATTCATGAAATTCACATTCTAAAGGCAGTGTTATACATAGCATATTCCATTTTACTTTGCCTTCCAGTATCAACTTGATATTAATATGACAGAGAAATATTACAGTCAGAAATCCAGCAATATACTATCCTTGCTTGTTGAACAACAACAGTGCAGTTACAACAACCTTTCTCTTGTGGTCTCTCTCTGCCCTGGATTTTGAGAGATCTGAGCACCATAGCTCTACAACAGAGAGTACTGTCCTAGCAGATTGTTAAATCTGTTTGCTAATTACACATCAGGCATTGATCGATGCTGAAAGTAAATTTATGCATTACAAATACATGACATCTCTTAAGCTAAGACTGCAGTCTTCTGAATAATGAAGTAACAAAGAATTTTAACCACAGTTCAACAAGATAATCACATTTCAGAATAATAGTTAATGATACGAAAGCCTGAGTGCTTTCAAGGCCAGTATAAGTTTATCAAGTCATATAAAAACCTACATCACCTGCAATTCATATTTCTGCTTTAGAGTATTACACATATTACTTTAGATCAACTCTACCAATAAATGTAAGTATTCAATTTATAATAGGGTTCCAATATTTCTTACCCTTCAATAGGTCATCTTTTAAGCCTACTTACATAGAATCATTGAATCATTTGGGTTGGAAGGGACCTTTAGAGGTCATCTAGTCCAACCTCTCTGCAAAGAGCAGGGACATCTTCAACTAGATCAGGTTGCTCAGAGCCCCATCCAACCTGACCTTGAATGTTTCAAGGGATGGGGCATCTACCACCTCTCTAGGCAAACTCCTCCAGTGCTTCAGCAACCTCACTGTAAAAAATTTCTTCCTTATACCCAGCCTAAGTGTGCCCTCTTTCAGTTTAAAACCATTACCCTTTGTCCTATCGCCTTGCTAAAAAGTTTTTCCCCATCTTTCTTATAAGCCCCTTTTAAGTATTGAAAGGCTGCAATAAGGTCTCCCTGGAACCTTCTTTTCCCTAGGCTGCTGAACTGCCCCAACTCTCTCAAGCCGTTCCTCATAGGAGAGGTGTTCCATCCTTCTGATCATTTTTGTGGCCTTCCTCTGGACCTGCTGCAACAGGTCCATGTTTTTCCTGTGTTGAGGGCTCCAGAGCTAGACACCGTACTCCAGTAAGGGCAAGGAAAGAGGAAGAAAAGACGTAATAATTAGATATATGAATAGCACTGCCACCTTTAAGTTGTAGATTGAAAAAACAGACTCATTTCTCAGTGCTGAGCTGCTGCTTCTAGTCCAGGCCCTCTTATACTCTCATTTGTTTTCTGATCATTTCCTAGAATTCTACCAGTGCAGCACACAGATTTAACAAGATCCTTACAATACTATTTCTGCACAGACACAATGTATCAGAACCTGGGAAGAGAGCATTGTCCACAGTTCTGCCTCTTTAGATTTGACATCATTCACATTCCTGGATCTCAGTTCCATGTTTGAGATAAACAGAAACTTGTGAAGCTCCTAGGAGCTGTGATGGTGGCTATATGTAACTCATCCTGTGCATGGTACCAATGTCATATGGCACTTTTTTGACAGCTTTTGGGATATTCCATACAATTAACATCCTCTGTTCTATCCAACCAAAATAACTGGAAAAAAAATGTTGCATAAGAGAATAAATCAATGTACAAAATAAATATCCTGAAGTTTCATTTCGCCTTTTGTTTTGTTTCCAAGCCTCACAAATCTCCTGGATATTCACAAATATGCAAAGTTTTATGTTAAGGGTTTGCGTGGCAAGGTTTTGGTAGCACAGGGGGCTATACAGGTGGCTTCTGGGAGAAGCTGCAAGAAGCTTCCCCCATGTCTGATAAAGCCAGTGCTAGCCGGCTCTAAGATGGACCCGCTGCTGGCCAAGGCCAAGCCAACCAGCGATGGTGGCAGCGCCTCTGTGATAACACAGTTAAGAAGGGGAAGAAAAAAACTGCGGTGAAACAGCAGTGAAGAGAGAGGAGTGAGATTATGTGAAAGAAACAACTATGCAGACATCCAGGTCAGTGAAGAAGGAGGGGAGAGGAGGTGCTCGTGCGGCTGAAGCAGAGAGTCCTTCCTTGCAACTGATGAAAGACCATGGTGAGGCAGGTTGTCCCCCTGCAGTCCATGGAGTTCCATGGTGGAGCAGATATCCACCTGTAGTCTGTGGAAGGGACCCCACGCCGCAGCAGGTGGATGCCTGAAGGAAGCTGTGACCCCGTGGGGAGTCTGCGCTGGAGCAGGCTCCTGCCAGGACCTGCAGACCCATGGAGAGAGGAGACCATGCCAGAGCACCCACGCTGGAGCAGCCTGTTCCTGAAGGACTGCACTCCGTGGGAAGGACCTACACTGGGGCAGTTTGTGAAGAGCTACAGCTTGTGGGAAGGACACACACTGGAGAACTTTGTGGAGAACTGTCTCCTGTGGGAGGGACTCCATGCTGGAGCAGGGGCAGAGTGTGAGGAGTCCTCCCCCTGAGGGACAAGGAGCAGCAGACACAACTTGTGATGAACTCACCGCAACCCCCATCCCCTGTCCCCCTGTGCCACTGGAGGGAAGGAGGTAGAGAAACAGGAGTGAATTTGAGCCTGGGAAGGAGGCAGGGGTGGGGGGAAGGTGTTGTAAGATCTGATTTTATTTCTCACTATCCTACTCTGATGTGATTCATGAGATAAATTAAACTCCCTTCTCTCCCCAAGTTCAGTCTGGTTTGTCCGTGACGGTAATTAGTGAGTGATCTCTCCCTGTCCTTATCTCAACCTACGAGACTTTTATCATATTTCCTCTCCCCTGTTCAGCTAAGGAGGAGGAGTGATAGAGTTGATTTGGTGTGCACCTGGCACTTATCCAGACCAAACCAAAACATTTTTAAAAAAAAATTTGAGTCTCAGCTCCCAGTTATAGTACATGAGTACTGGGATGCAAATAATAAATAAATTCTGAAGCAATATTATGGTCAACAGAGCATTCATAAAGCCAAAGTAAAGGTCACAGAAGATGTACAGCTATATGACAAGGCTGAATTCAGGAAACATCTAATTGCCTTGTAGGGAAATCTGAAGGAGAACAAAAATTAAGAAAAGGATGTAACTTCCATTGAAATTTTTTCTTCCAAGACAGAGTCAAGAGGATATGCCTGCTACGCATCAAAGACTATGGATAAGCCCAGAACAGAGTATGCAGCTACTGATAGTGTGTTACACTGCAGTCTACCACCTGCCCTTTTAGGGCAAAAACTCAGAGAACTTTGCGATCTCTAAAACCTTCTACCTTCTAGTGAATGGAAACCTAAAAACAAGTATCTTGACAGATGGCATCTTGAGACAGAACAGCCAGCCTTACGGTATGTGTCAGAATCGTGTTTTGTCAAACTTCAACTTTTAAGTCAAATTTCTTAAGAGCAAGTTTTGCCAAATAGGAAACTAAACAGGAAATTTTCTTCTAAAGTAGCAGTCAGCAAGCCTTATGAAAGACCACACTGAACTACTTCTAATACCATCTGTTAATACCAGATGAAGATGTGACTACTGAGTTTACACTAGCAATCACTAATACATTTTCATTTGTACCTTGATAAACCCCATATGTTGGTTAATGACACAGACTATATGCAGAGTACTGAGTAAGTTCAGTTGGGCTGATTAAAAAGCCCAGATGGAGAAGCAACTTTTGTACCATTGTAGATTTTAAAAGGCTTCCATTTTTCTTTAATGCAAAGAACTAAAAGACCTAACAAAGCCACAAGCCAGTATGAAGCGAAGACGCAATCAAATGCTCAAGGTTTTGTTGTGATTGACTGAAAGATAGTTCTCATCTAAATGAAAATATAGCTGTTTCACACACAAGATGGTTGTTCACAGAGTCTTTTCCAAACTTGACCCATTTTAACATGATATGCAGCAGCTCTTCCTGGTGACTATCTGAAACTGTAAATAGTTCTCTCAAATTTAATGAATATAGCACTGTTAGCTGGTACAAAAAGTTACACTGCATTTAATTTGACTAGAGAAGAATCCATGGGTTTTGGAATAACATTTTAAACTATTAACTCCCGATACAAGAAGTTACATGCTAGTACCAACCTTTAGCTAATGAAAGAGAATAAGTTAAATGTTACCCACTGTGGGATTGTCAGTGTTCTTCCTGTAAAACGCTTATCATACTACTGAAGATAACTGTTAACCTCATTGGCACCTTAGCAACTTTTCAGCATCACGACAAACAGAGCTCAGGAAATATAATTCATTCAACACCTTATGAACGATCCTTCTGGAGACGATAGTAGATTTGATATCAACTATTTGGTTAGAAAAGTTCATGCAATATAAAAACAGAATACAGATGCAGTGAATAGTGATTTTGTGAGCATGTTACAGAAAATCGTCCATATATCAGTCTAGCAGCATTTAGAATGGAAGTTTAAGGTGCGATATTTGGGTGCTGAATATTCACTAAACATATAAGACGTATGAGAAAGATCACTGTCATCCTTGGCTATCAACATAAAATGTGTATACGTTTCAAAAAATTAATTCAGGCACTGTGTAAACCTCCAGATTACCCAGAAGTTTATTATACAGCCTCAGACTAGAATCAGCACCAATCATTTAATCTCCTTGATCTAAAACACAGATACACCTGCATGAGCTGTTCATAAAACCAACCTCATAAGAAGCAATAAGTTTGAAACAGTATTTTTCAGTCTGTAGCACTGCAACAGTTTGTTAGAATGCAAAACTATACTTTTGCTTAATGGAAAACGGTCAAGCCGGTATTTCTCAGTTCACCACTCAAAAGATGCTTAGTACACTGGGTAAGAGATGAAATTACATTATACTAATCATTTTCTGTGCCCCAAATGTTTTTATTTGCCATACTCTTAACTTCAGCATTACTGAAACCCCTTTCCACCTCAGAAAGCCTTGACATTCTACACAGGAGAGTACCATTATCACTAAATGATCACTGTGCAACAGTGCTGCCAGCAGATCTGCAATACCCTTGCATACTGGAATGTCAGAGTATTCATATCTAAACAAACATTTCAGGGCATTGGGGGTTTTTGTTGTCATTTTTGCACTGAGGAAGGGACGGGGAACCCAACTTCATGCTCAGATGTCAAGTTCATAGCTGAAGCATGAATCTCACAAATTAATTTGATTACAATTCCCTGTGCAAGCATATAATTAATAAAATGGGAATAAACTTTGCTGTACGATTTGTGCCAGCACTTGCTCTAATGTCCCAGACAGCCACAGCCTCATTACCTTCAGATTTGTGTATCTCATTATGATGCTGACACTCACATTTGTGTGATTAGTGCTGAAATTACAGATTCATCCTGATTTAGTATGGTCTTTATTGCTGTTAATTAGGCAATGAAATGTGAAAACTGTTACGGCATCTTAATTATCTGAATGCAATGAGATTTGTATACTTAAAAAATCCAGCAAACCAGAGAAAATGCAATCTTTTCTTTGAAACAGTTGCTGGTTTTGATGGAAACAGCTGATTGAGAGAAAACTGGCAATTTACTTTGCTTCTAGTTGAGGTGACTCCTCTTGTCTGTACCTGCTAGGTACATATTTAATGTTTGGAAAAAGATAGATCAAAAATGCCCTCTTATCAAAGTGCATCAAAATGTGTAGTAACAAAAACCTGAATGAATTACAGACAGATTAATTGCTTAATCTAGGTAAAATTTTGTATTATTTGGGTCAAGATCCTTCCAAAATACCCTGGAGGAACAGCCACCAGTAGGCACAACTTATGTGCAGAAACACAGCCTCAAGGGACACAGTGCTAAAAGCCCAAAGGAAGAAGCACTGGAGTCTCACCCCTGTTGCTGGACCTAGGCTGAAGTAATTTTATATGCTGAGTAGTCAGCCTGACCCCATTCTCACCCGCCATCTCAGCTAAGATGGGTGCCCTCCTGCAGTCAGCTATCATGGAAGGTGCATGGGAGTACAGCTCCTCTGGTGTAGCCATGGAGTGGACTATACAAACCATGTAACTGTAATCAGTCACGTCTGAGTGACGTATGTGCCTGAATGTGTCTGCTGATCTTCTCACTGTTTAAATAAATGTTTCACTGAGCATTACTGCTTTACTTCACTAGTTTTAGTTATTACTGGTTTATTAATTTTTGCTAACATACAGTAATTGATCAATTGTCATAGCACATTGTGAAGGAATTTGGTTCATAGGCAGAAGAAGGCTTTAGACAGATGGAGAGCTACGTAACCTTGCACGCTGGCACCATAGCTGCCCTTTGACAGCTTGCTGGAGAAGGCAGGCAGCAGGAAGCTGCCCCTCAGAAGGTTACTGACTTTACTAATAGTCCTCCAGTGGCTGCATACCTCTAGGTTTCACTTACTAAAATGCTGTTTTAGGCAGACAGATCACATGCAGGTGCTTACATGTCCACACAAACATACAAGTCTGAATCCTGAACTTCACCATGCCTTGTGTGCTTGTACTTCTGTAAATACTTAGTTACATCAGAGCCTGTCTTTACAAGCCTCATAAGAATGCAGAGCCTGGCAAGTCTGCCAAGAGCTGCTGATAACGCATGTAAAATTAGTAGAAAAACAATGTCATCCCACACTTTTTGTTATAGACACAAATTTGTGGGACATTATTCTCACTATACCCATTCAAATCATTCTTCAACAGTGTAATCTATGTGTTATCTTCTTTGATTATAAATAACTTTCTATATATAGCACTTTCATTTTGATAATTCTGATTAAGCTCTCTTAAACCTGTCCACTCCTTTCATCATACATTGGATAGAATTTTGTTGTTTTTCTTTAACAAGGATCATACATACACAAAATTGCTATTATGATTATTTGCAAAAAGGAAATTGAACTGGTGTCACAGTTTTTCAACAGGCATGAGATTTCAAATAGATTTTACATCAGGAAATTTGAAAAGGAAGGCTCTCAGTGTCAAATTTAATAGATTTTATGTATCTCTCTCTCTCTCTATTTGTCTCATGCATATGCATCCATCAGTAGTCCATAACGTTAAAATGTAATTGGCACGGTGCTGTATCGCGAACTTCACTGATCTCTCATTTACATTCTCATCTTAATTTATGCACATTATACATTTTTGGATTGGTAATTTTTTAATGAAATAGACAAAGAAAATATTGTCAAGGAAGACTATTTTTTACTGTTCTGTATAACTCTAGTGAAACCGAATTCAAAACACTATGGTGAAAATATTGTATTTGCATTATTGCTACTACAGACCCACTAACTTTCATGATGTAAATACCCATCACGCCTTTATCCAGGTATTTAGTGTTCAGAAAGCATGGAAAACTGAGTGTTTCAGAGTTATTTCATCCATTGTTTCTCTCATGTGGATAAAATGATTAGCACCTTTTCTAGCAAAAAAAACAGCTGCTTTTCATGAATGCTGATTAAGCATGAGGACCAAATTTTATTCCGGTTAAAAATCAAAGGCCGTTACTTTAATACTTGATTTAAAATCCTCCATAAAAAATGGTATTCTCTTACTTTCAAGCAAATGCATTTCCCAGTATGTTTCTGGAGTCATAACACATCAATTTTTCCTTCCAATGCCTCTCTGGGCATTGTGCTATAAAACAGAAGAACCACTGCACTTCAAGCTAAATTCAGATGTACTTGGGTAAAAGTATGAGTATGTGAAAAAAAAAAAAAAAAAAAGAGCACGATTCCCTACCTTCTACCTCCTCTCTACTTTCAATACAACAATCAATTCCCTGAAAATAATTTTGGGAACTGTACCAGAAAGAAGATATTAAATTGAGCATCTGCCTGAGGAACTAAATAGGGAAGAAAAACTAGACTGATGGGTTTAATATACAGAAATAAACATGAATTTATCCAGCAATTTTTCACTCTAAAGCTAGCTTCTCCCAGAAGCATTATACAAGAACAAGTACCAACATTTTTCAAATACAGAAATGCAAATACTAGGCAATTTGCCAAAGGCTACACAAGTCAATAAGAGAATCATGAGCAGAGTCCAGTTCCTCATCATATTCATTAAACTGCTAAACAGTAAAGTCCTTAAAGTCAGGGCAAGTAACACATATTTCTAGTATAAGCACAGAAATTACGTTGACACAATATTTATAAATACATGCACACACTAAATGTGACAATACTGCAGCCCCTTAAGCTTCTTGAAAAAGCAGACATCAAACTACATCTATAAAAGTAGTCATCTTTATCTTATTTTCTACTCAAAGATACTGCATAGTTGCCTGTTCCGCTTAAGAAAGTGCTCAAGTTCACCCCTTTACACATTGTTCCATAGGAATATGTTCCAGAAAGCAGAAAAACTTAGTGCATGCATTCTTAATAAACATCCTTTTCCCCTTGTCTTTTAAGTGTTACTACCTTGGAATTGTTTTACTTGCCAGCCAACCTTTCCTTTTTTTGACCATTCATTTGCACACAAACAATTAAAAATCTTCAGCTGGATACACACTTCAGGGAAAAGTTTCCAGCTGTCACAGAACCGTAGAAAAGATGGTACTGGCTCCACTAGGCCAGCTGACTGTCCCAGCTCAGTGCACGGGTTCCCAGTGAAACGGATACATCTTCCTAGGAATGTGATCTTTTTGGCACACAAGAAGTACAGCCAATTAATGTAAAGCAGTAAGACAGACTCCCAAATGTGAAGTAAAACATATCGGAAGGTCCACCCTAACCAGTTTTATTAAACCAGCTCAGAGTAATAGACATCGTTAAACTGACATCTGACTTAATACTAAATAATTAGTAAAGTATATTTTACCCATAACTTCATACAGCCTTTTATGATAGCAACTAAAGACAAAAGCAATGAAGTTATTCCTGTCCATTTCCTTATTTTTTGGTTCTGTGTGAACTGCTATTTCTCTGACTTCAAATCAAAAGGTTGATGTGTTACACTGAAGTCTAGAAGATGCTTCCCTCACTAAATTTGTAAGTTAATGGCTTACATTTGCATAATCTAGCAGACTGCTACAGAAGCATATTTTCCATACAATAGTATCTAATTTGTACAAGATGGGTCATTTCATTAAATATTTTTAAGTCACACAAGAATGGGGACACTCACATGAACTCTAAAATAAGCACACTGAAATATCATAAACAGTTAACAAAAAACCCACTGTACTACCTGAAAAAAAATCACACTTTATTGCAAAAATGTATTCAGCACCTGAAATAGGTATTTACTATTACAGCATTCAACTTACCTCCTTTACAAGTTCTGTCTTTGCACTGATAGTATGCAATATTTCAGGTACAGAATACACACAAAGTTCTCATACATTCATAATAAACAATTCAAGAATATCTTTTGCCAAGGAAATCAGTTATTTTACAAAGCAATTTTCCATTAAAAAGAAAAAGCAACAACTAAACTCTGTCATCAGCAGTGTGGGCTGCAAAAACACTCCATTACAGGTTAATACAACACAGAAGGTAGTTGAAGATCATCTGTTTTTAAAAAACAAAAGGTAAATCACTGAGTATTCACATCAGCCACCTTGGGTTACTAATGCAAGAGCTGATTGTCACTTATGAAATACTCCCTCCCTGAGCTTGTATTTCTTATATTATCAGGTATGAGGAGGACTCCTCCACATTCTTTGCTTGTTGAGACTCACTGAATATGACAATATCTGGTACAAAGAAAGATGGACAAGAGAGATGATGCACAGGAAACCTGTATGATAGAAAACGTCAAGTTTGCTGACGAAACTTCATCCAGAATTTAACTACAGTCTTCTGTTTAGTAAGAGGGACTGTGTCTGTCTCTTGCAATAGCTCACGGAACTAGACAGTGGAACATTAACTTGACCTGAGATTACAAAAAGCTCTATACATAGCTGAAATGCAGCACTGTAACAGCACTCCAATAGAAGTATTAAGAAAAGCAGTAAGCCGTGTAGCACTATCCTGCACTGATACTGCAACTGAACACTGAAACAGTTCAAATTCAGTGTAGAGCTGTCCACTTTTAAGAATGGCTGTAAACAATGGTGTACACCTCTGTCCTGTTCCTCAGCCCTTCAATATTATGCTTCAGCATCAGCAGTACAGCACACTCATGCATGGTTGGTGTGTTCATCACCAGGTTGGATGGAGCTCTGAGCAACCTGGTCTAGTGGAAGTTGTCCCTGCTCATGGCAGGGGGATTGGAACCAGATGATCTTTAAGGTCCCTTCCAACCCTCACCATTCTATGATTCTATGGTTAATAGAGTAAATATCAATCCAGCATCCTCGTACCCAGCTTATATTTCCTCAGAGAGGAAGGCTGCTTAAGAAACTATTTAAAATCCTAGGTATGTATTTTCTGCCACTTGTCATCGGCCCCACGATGACTGCATCTATGAAATTCGAAAGAAAAAAAAGAAAGAAAAAAAAAGGCATTTAAGGGTTGCAATATAAAAAGAAAACACCCAGGAGCAGAAGAGATGTGGATGCTGGTGAAAAGTAGTCAACCACCAGTACATTGCACAATCATTGCCAAGACAGCCAAGAGGGCACTGAGAATACTGACAGACCACAGCAACCACAGGGATGTAGTACATATGAATTCTTCGTAGGTGGTAAGCATCACCCTTAGATCATAAAGCAATGGGTAATTGTCTCCCAAGTCTTTTTATGAACACATTAAGTTACAATGGTTGACTTACAAAAAAAAAAGTGTGTAACCATGTAAAACACTGAGTACCTAGTGATTCAGATACAAGAACCTGCTGTCTTTGTAAACCACTTATTACCTGAAGGCAAGCTAATTCTTGTTTTGCAGAAGTCAAAATATTATGCCTTAATATCTTTTGGATCTTGAAATATTCTCTTGATGCAAGACAGTTATGCTTCTGTTGGTCCATCACAAGCATTATGCCCTTCCATCTAGTACTGGCTCTTTGGGACCACTCAATAACCACCTGCTTAACATCATTTAAGAAATGTTGACCCATGTTTCCCTGGACGCCACTTTCAAAATTGCATCATCTTGAAAGAATATCCAAAATGTCAAGTATACTCTCTGCTAATAGCCACTGTTAAAGGAATTATACTTCTTATCCAGTGTAATTAGCTACAAGCTTCTGAATGTCAATTCACCATGCAGGCCTGAATGACAGGAGTGGAACAATTCATTTGACCACTGAGGTCTTTATGAATTGCTGACATTAACAAATCTCAGTAAGAAAATACCCTGAAGTGTGTATTTGCAATTTCACTGCTGAGAGTATTCGAAGTTATTCATATGCCACAGCTAAAATGTGACAAAAATAGAAACCTTACATAAGTCTCCATTATGAATAATGAGTATTGAATGTAAAAGTAATTGAAAATGAGATTGTAGGCTGTCACCAGAAGGCTAGACTTGTCTTAGCCCTAAAAATACATAACAACGTATTTGCTGGGTAGTGGCTGTAAAAGACATAGAGCTGATCCACATCCATTTATAAACACTGCATGTGACCTAGTTACTGAGAAAGTTACTGTATGCATATACAAATTTAGCTTAGTAAAATAGTTGTTCAGGAACTATACAGAACCATTGGATTAGCAATAATTGGCAGGTTATGAATCAATCACCCAATAAACGTCACTGATGGAAATACTGGATGTCTTAAAGCTCCAAAGTTGCACAAATTATCTTGACAAAGTTGGAATAAAGGACAGTAAACAACTAGGAAGTAGTTTTCAACTTTCAGTTAGGCAAAAAGCATTGCAGGGGCCTGCTAAGCAATCACAGTTTGTACACAAGTAGATTACCCAGCACTTGCTTTAAAAGCAAGTTCTCCTGCAGGTGAAGGAAGCAAGATTAAGATTAGCAGAATCACTCAGTGAGACCAGAAATGGAAACAGAAAAGCAGTTAATGCACAAAACCTAACAAAGACATCTTTAAGTAAGTGCTTACTGTTTTATCAGGTAGAATGTCAAGTATCCTGACGTAAACCTCTTTTCTCTAGCATTGTTTCCAATGTTCAATACCATTTATGGATTCACTAGCATGGATTAGACATGCAGTGACTTAAGAGTGTTCTGTGCAACTGATTTAAATGTCATGCCTGCTAACATCAATGTGTTCTAGGCTTGCCTAATACTTCTGAGAGAACATACATAAAGAAAGTATTGATCAGACTATTTTTTAAAGTAAAAAAGTACTTCTAGAGGACAACTCTTCTTTATCAAACCTTTCAAACTAATTGTTATGTAAGGGGTCATGATGCCCACTCGCATGTATGTAAATTCCCCCCTTAAGATCAACAAGGCCAAGTGCAAGATCCTGCACATGGCTTGGGGCAATCCCAAGCACAAATACAGGCTGGGTGGAAAATGAATTGAGAGCAGACCTGAGGAGAAGGACTTGGGGGTGTTGGTTGAGCAGAAGCTCAATACGACCTGGCAACGTGCGCTGGCAGCCCAGAATGCTAATTGCATCCTGGGCTGCATCAAAAGCAGTGTGGTCAGCAGGTCGAGGGAGGTGATTCTGCCCCTCTACTCTGCTCTGGTGAGACTTCACCTGGAGTCCTGCATCCAGCTCTGCAGCCCTCAACACAGCGATGACATGGACCCGTTGGAGTGGGGCCAGAGGAAGGCCACAAAAATGATCAGAGGGATGGAACAGCTCTCCTACGAGGAAAGGCTGAGAGAGTTGGGGTTGTTCAGGCTGGGGAAGAGAAGGCTCTGGGGAGACCTTCTTGTGGCCTTCCAGTACCTGAAGGGAGCCTACAGAGAAGCTGGAGAGTGACTTATTACAAGGGCAATGTAGTGATAGGACAAGGGGTAATGGCTATAAACTAAAAGAGGGTAGATTTAGACTAGATACAAGAAAGAAAGTCTTTACTGTGAGGGTGGTGAGGCACTGGAACAGGTTGCCCAGAGAAGCTGTAGATAATCCCTCCCTGGCAGTGTTCAAGGCCAGGTTGTATGGGACTTTGAGCAACCTACGGCAGGGGGGTTGGAAGTAGTTGATCTATAAGGCCCCTTCCAACCCAAACTATTTTATGTTAAAGCAGACACAGCTTTCATGGAAATTAGTAACGGCAGAGACAATGTATGATCAGCAACCTACGCTTTCATCATATGACACTGCTCACTGTTTCACTATCATGAGTTAAAGAACTTTTGTAGCTGCAAAAAAGTGTCACTAAAAGAATGAGGTGCTAGAAGGAGAAAGAAAATTACGTGGCCCTGTGATATTCAGAGGTCATGGCAAATGTAAACAGCATGTGTCACCATCAGTGCTATATCCAGGAGTTCAAGCTATGTGGAGGTGAAAAAACATAAAATTAAAGCTGATCTGTGACTGAGCAGAGGAGTCAGGAACATCCTCCTTTCATTGTCAACTGGCCTCTTAACACAATATACTGTGTGGAATAGAGACCTTAATCCCTGAATATGAAGAAGCAGAAAACTGGCAAAATTTTTTCTACAGAACACATTAAGAAACCCAGACATTTACTGCCTTTTTTTTTTTTTGAAGTGTATTACTAGTAGACACTGCCCCTTGTGAGAATGCTCATTACAATTTAAGAAACAATTTATGTATTAATCAGTAGTACACTGGTTTATTTTGTAAGAAAAAGGAACATACCTAAATGTCTAAAACCCAAGAGAGAAGCCTGTCAACTTCAAATGTACCTCTTCAGTGCCAAAAATACAGAAGTAGAGCACCAGCAGGTGTTTACAATTAAAGACTTTTGAGACTTAAGGTCCTTAAAACTGTATTAGCGATAATGTCATTCCACACCAAATCTCCAGGAGCTTTATGAAATATCACACTCAAATTCAGCACATCACTGCAAATGAATACATTCAGAATAATATAAATAACCATGTCAACCCTGGGGAAAAAAACCACTGTCCACATAATGCCACAGGATGCTCTCTGTGAGTGGAAAGCAGCTTCGCTTTTCAGGTCCGACGGAAGCTCCTGGCAAACTGCATTTTCTAGGAAGTTACAAAGTGAACCAAAGTTTCTACTTGCACAAAAAAATAGACAAGTATGATTATAGCATGGACAGTATGATTTTTACAAGTCATCAAATATCTCAAGGGTGGGTGTCAGGAGGATGGGGCCAGACTCTTTTCAGTGGTGCCCAGCGACAGGACAAGGTGCAACGGGCACAAACTGAAGCATACGAAGTTCTGTCTGAACATGGGGAAGAAATTCTTCACTCTGAGGGTGACGGAGCACTGGAACAGGCTGCCCAGGGAGGCTGTGGAGTCTCCCTCTCTGGAGATATTCAAGACCCGCCTGGACAAGGTCCTGTGCAGCCTGCTGTAGAAGACCCTGCATTGGCAGGGGGTTTGGACTAGATGACCCACAGAGGTCCCTTCCAACCCTTAATATTCTGTGATTCTGTGATTATTTTTAAGCAATATGTTACATTACCTCTAGTATTTAGCACCACAGAAAGCAAAAATCTCTGGAATTAAAACTCATCACAAATGTTACAGTAGTTCCACTTGGGCATACAAAGGCTCACCTCAGAGATGACTTTCAAATCATTCAGGCAGGAATTCCACATACCGAAAAGCACACATGCAACTAAGAACCACCAGCAGACAGAAGAGAACTGTTCCTTTATAGCTATTCTCCCGAACTGCTGCTCTTCAGCTTAATATTTAGGAACAAGTTTCTTGGCTTTTTATAAAGAATAATAGTAAAGACACCCCTAAAAAAACCAATAGAAAATAAACTCACCCCAAAAAAATCCCACTATAAACCCCAACCTATTGAACAAAGAATTCTCTAGGTTGGGCACAACAGAACCCAAACACATCTCAACAACCAAGGCAACTGAGATGTGTTTTTGCACTTTGCTTTGTTGAGACAGATGCAACTTTCTGTTGCAGCAATCAACCCTGTGTTGCTTGACAAAATCTGTAAAATAAACTGAATTCCTGTCCTGCCTGTTCTTTGGAGGAAATGTCTCTAATATCTTAACCCTAAACATCGCCCAAACTTCTAATATTCTAACATCCATGTGTTCAGAATAAAACATTCATTTAAATTGACAACAAGAACCCAAAATTCTACTGACAACAATGTGTAACTGGAAGATATTAAAAACATTTATTCTCTACTGAGCATGATTCTGGAATCACCTAAGCATTGTTTGAAAAAGTATTTTAAAGAAATCACGTGGCTGATAACATTCCATACATTGATTGTTTTGTTCTTACTACCTCAGTGACTACCAATCTACATAACAAGGACAGTTTAGCTTCTCTACCACTGTGTTTATTCATTGGTTTTTTGAGGCAATTTATCAGATGCTTTCCAAAAGAAGAAAAAAAATCAAATCCAAATTAAATTATTACTTGTAACATACCTCTTTCAAACAAGTCCAGCAAGTGAAAGGTCACAGTGTACTCTTACAGAAACCATGGTGGCTATCCTTTGGTATTTTAAAAACCTACTTTGTTAGTGATGCTGCTACATTTAATTCCTGTGGAAAATACTTCAATAAATCCACTACTCCTGTTTTCCATTCAGATGGTTGATTCAGTCTTGCCCTTCCAAAGATACACCCTACTTAGTAATCTCACCAAAACATACATTCTACATTGTTCCAGTGACTGAAGATAAAACTTCCTCAGAGCAGAGCGCAGTGGTCTTGTTCTGACACAACTAAAACACACAGAATTGCAAGACTGACATTCAGAAGGAGACCAAAGCAACTTCTCGGACCAGGCACCAGTGGCCAAAAGACTTCTTGAAATACAATGATGTAACACACTAGAAAGTGTGAAGTGTGCAATCAGTTGTATCAATGCTTGGTAAACAGCATTCCATAAGTTCTATTAATGGCTACAGAAGTACTGACATAATCTCATATTGTTCCCTTTTGCTGCCCTTACTTCATCCTCTTCTACATTCAGTGCCTGTTGGTTTGTTCTGACCCACTCAACAACCTCAAGAAGACATGCTAAGACTCTCATCTGTCTCAAAGCTGACCATCACAGGGAAGTTAAGCATAACCAGCATACGAGACATGCCAATCCCAATAACACCTGATTTTCCTAATAGTATCCACAGATCTGATGCATATGAGGCATTGAGGGAGTCATGGAGAGCTCTTTATCTGAATATGAACACAAAAAGAAAAGGCTGTCTTGAGACATGGATTTATGGTGAGGATGTCACATTTCCCTAGAAAACCAGAGAAGATGACAGTGCTTATGGACAAGCAAAAATACATCTGTTTATCAAAAGGTGGGAATGAAAATAATTACAAATCAGTAGTGTTTAATCACCTTAGTCAAAACTTTGAAAGTTTGCATTGCCCTACGTTTTCTGCCCTCTTTCAAAGATAACAACAGTTAGAAGTTTCATTTGTAAGTTACCTGGAAATGTCAGAAATACTTCTTGGCACCATGAAATCCTGGTGAATAATGCCGAAATCTTTATGGTGGTCTGATGAGCTTTCTACAGGCAAAAAAAACCCTTCAATGCCTTTAAAAGATTGTTCTGCCCCCTCATTTGTGTTCTAAATCAACAAATTGTAGCTTCTGAGTCAAAACATGTATGTCTACCTCCATACCTAATGGCTAACTAAAAGCATCAATCATGTCGACGTGGCGCTTAGGGACATGGTTTAGTGGTAGACCTGGCAGTGTTAGCTTTACAGTTGGACTCTATGATCTCAAGGGTCTTTTCCAACCTAAACGATTCTGATTCTACATACCTACATACCAGTAACTTCAAAAAAGCCAAGAATCCCAATGATCTGAGCATGTCTCAAACTAAAAATTTCACTTCACACGGCAAAATAAGACAAGAGGCCCTCGTTCATTAAAGAATTGTCTGATTTTGATTCTCAGAGTTTTGCTGCTTCTTATTTTATTTCTTACTGATTCTGAAGATTGCCATGAACCTCGAATACAAAAATCAGTCTTAACACCTAAACTTCACACCACAGAAATCTGTCCGCTTACTTTATAAAACAGACTTCAAAAGTGATGTAAGCCAATAAATGCAAATTCAAGCTTACCCAGCCATTTCATAAATGACTCATCAAACAAGTTTCACATGTGTTTTATTAAGAATATTACTTTTCAGGTCTTAGTTTGGACTATGAAAACAATATACTTCCACTTCTCTTGCTCTCTGCTACTCTGCAGTAGTAAAAGTTTGTTAACAGAAAACACAAAAATATATTTAAGGTTGTTTAGCAACTTCAGCACAAATGAACCATCCTGGGATGACACTTTCATTTCCCTTTTTGTTCTGCAGAGAATGCAAAAAGGCTACATCACCAGTCAAATACAACTGTACCATGTTCTAAGGTGGGTGGTTGAAATTACCTAGAGCACTACAGGGTTAATCCCAGTAACAATGGAAAACAAAGTTTTGCAGAATTGATTTCTTTTACGTCTTCTAGAATCAACTTACATATTTTAGATTCCCTTTTTATAACACAGGAGATAAGAGACCAATTAAGTCTGCTCTTATTAGTAGCAATCTCTGAATCAAAGATGGGATACAAAGTACATTTAGGTCCTAAATTCCTGAGCTGGCTATAAAAATTAAATTTCCATTTAATGAGCTATGCACGTTATGCACAGCAGCATGTTTCGCAAAACAAGTGAGTTTCATAGACCACGGCATGTGTATACTAATGAATGCCACAAGCACATAAATTCTTACATTGTCAGCCCTTTCTGACTTCTATACGTATTTCCTTTAAGGCATTTCATAGAACCATAAAATGGTTTGGGTTGTACAGGACCTTCAAAGGTCATACAGTCCAACCCCTCTGCAATGAGCAGGGACATTGTAAACTGGATCAGGTTGCTCAGAGCCCCGTCCAACCTGACCTTGAAAGTTTTCAGAGATGGGGCATCTACCACCTCTCTGGGCAACCTGTTCCAGTGTTTCACCAGCCTCACTGTAAAAAATTTCTTCCTTATACCCAGTCTCAGTCTACGCTTTTTTAGTTTAAAGCCACTACCCCTTCTCCAATCACAACATGCCCTGCTAAAACATCTGTCCCCACTATTCTTATAAACCCCTTCACGTATTGAAAGGCCACTATAAGATCTTCCCAGAGCCTTCTCATCCCCAGCCTGAACAACCCCAACTCTCTCAGCCTTTCCTCATTAGAGAGCTGTTCCATCCCTCTGACAGTCTTCGTGTCCCTCCTCTGGACCAGAGGTCCTCTGGACCTCCTCCAACAGGTCCATGTCTTCCCTGTGCTGAGGGCTCTAGAGCTTGATGCAGGACTCCAGGTGGGGCTCTCACCAGAGCAGAGGTACAGAATCATCACTCTCAGCCTGTTGGACACCCTTCTTTTGATGCAGCCCAGCATACGGTCAGTTTTCTGGGCTGTGAGAGCACACTGCCGGGTCATGTCCAGCATTTCATCAGCTGGCACCCTCAAAGTCCTTCTCAGGGCTGCTCTCGATCCCTTCATGCCCCAGCCTGGTACAGGATCCCACCGATCCAGGTGCACGACCTTGCACTCGGCCTTGTTGAACCTCACGAGGTTCATGTGGGCCCACTTCTTCAGCTTGTCCAGGTCTCTCTCGATGGCATCTCATCCCTCAGGTGTATCAACCACATCACTCAGCTTGGTGTTGTCCGCAAATTTGCTGAAGGCGCACTCAATCCCACTGTCCATGTCATTGATGAAGCTATTAAACACTACTGGTCACAATAGGCACCCCTAAGGGACACCACTTGTCACTTATCTACATCCGGACATTGAGCTGTTGACCACTACCCTCTGGATGCAACCATCCAGTCAATTCCTTATCCACCAAAGACTCCACCCAGCAAATCCACATCTCTCTAGTTTAGAGAGGAGGATGCTGTGGGGGACCGTGCAAAAGGCCTTACAGAAGTCCATATAGATGACATCCATAGCTCTCCCCTTGTCCACTGATGTAGTCACTCCATCACAGCAGGCCACTACGTTGGTCAGGCTGGACTTGCCCTTGGTGAAGCCATGCTGGCTGTCTCGAATCACCTCCCTGTCCTCCATTTGCTTTAACATAGCTTCTAGGAGGATCTGTTCCATGGTCTTCCCAGGCACAGAGGTGAGGCTGACAGCTTGGTAGTTCCCAGGGTCCTCCTTTCTACCCTTTTTTTTTTTGAAAATCAGTGCTATGTTTCCCTTTTTCCAGTCACTAAGGACTTCACCTGACTGCCACTTCTTGAATACCATGGACAGTGGCTTAACAACTACATCAGCCAGTTCCCTCAGGACTCTGGGATACATCTCACCAGGTCCCATAGACTTCTGTATGTTTAAGGTCCTCAGGTGATCACAAACCTGATCTTGTCGTACAGAGGGAGGGACTTTGCTCTCCCAGTCCCTGTCTAATGGTCCCATCCACTTGAGAGGTCTGGAAGAGAGGTTGCCAGCAAAGACCGAGGCAAAAAAGTTGCCTAGTACCTCAGCCTTCTCCTCATCCGTCGTTACCAGTTTGCCAGTCTTGCTCATCATGGGGGGGTACGCGTTCCTTCATCTTCCTTTTCTGGCTGACACACTTGTAGAAGCCCTTCTTATTATTCTCTGCATCCCTTGCCAAGTTCAGCTTCAGCTGTGCCTTAATCTTCCTGACACCGCCCCTGCACAACCAGCCAATATCCATATCCTCTTTCCAGGATACCTGTCCCCGCTTCCACCGCCTGTGCAGTTCCCTCTTGCCCATTAGTTGGACCAGCAGGCCTTGACTTAGCCATGCTGGTCTTCCCTTCCTTCTTACACATGGGGGATGAGAGGTCTTGTGCTCTCTGGAAAGCATCCTTGAAGATCTGCTGGCTCTGTTCTGCTTCCCTGTGCCTGAAGGCCCTTTCCCAGGGGGTCCTACTGACTAATTCCTTGAACAGCTGGAATTTTGCTTTCCTGAGATTCAGGGTCATGACTTTACTCTTAGCCTGACCCACATCCCTCAGGACTGCACACTCCAACAGTCCGTGATCACTGCAGCCCAGGCTGCCTCCAATCTTATTGTCACCGATTAGCTCCTTTGTGTTGGATTCCAACACGTCCAGCATCACATCTCCTCTGGTAGGGCTGTCTATTACCTGGCTCAAGAACTTGTCCTCAATGTACTCTGGGAGTCTCCTGGACTGCCTACAGCTTGCCATGCTACTCTTCCAGCAGATGGCAGGGTGGTTGAAGTCCCCCAGTAGAATGAGAGCCTGCAAATGCAACACCTCCTGTGGCTGGAGGAAGACAACTTCCTCAATAGGCTCCCCTTGATCAGGTGGCCTGTAATAAACATCAACCACCAGGTTCCCTTTATTGCCTTCGTCTACAATTCTTACCCGTAAGTTTGCAAGCTGCTCATGGCTGTTCTTCAGGGACAGCTCCTCACAATCGATCCATTTCTTGATGCAGAAGGCAATGCCTCTGCTCCTCCTTCCTTGACTGTCCCTTCTGAACAGGCTGTAGCCATCGATAGTTGCACTCCAGTCACAGGACTTGTCCCACCAAGTTTCAGTAATGGCAAGCAGCTCATAGCTTTCTAGCAGCACAGCGGCTTCTAACCCCTCCTGTTGGTTGCCCATACTGTGTGCATTGGTGCAGAGGCACCTCAGCTGGGATGTTGGCTGTGTCACCTTTTTAGAGGAAAACACCTTAATTCCTTTCAGGTATTTCATTGGTATTTCCCTGTTGGCGCCTACTACGTCAGGAATCCCTGGTTCAGCTCCGTAACACTTCAAGGGTGCTGCTGCAGTGTACCCAGCAGGTCTCAGAGGAACAGGCTGAGGGCCTTTTCTAGCACTCCATCCCTCTAACATTGGCACGTCATCCCATGGCTTGTCCCCCTGACCCTTGAAGTCTGGTTTAAAGTTCTGTCCACCAGCCCTGCTAGCTTGTGAGCAAAGACACTCTTCCTTCCTTTCTTCCTCCAAAGACCTTCTTCTCTGAAGCCTACAGAGAGGATGACTTTCCCTTGGTCAAGTAGTACTGCGTGACGGATCGCTTAAGCAATCTGGACACCCACAAATCCATGGGCCCCGATGGAATGCACCCGCGAGTGCTAAGGGAGCTGGCAGATGTCATTGCTGAGCCACTCTCCATCATCTTTGAAAGGTCTTGGAGGACAGGAGAGGTGCCCAAGGACTAGAGAAAGACCAGTGTCACTACAGTCTTCAAGAAGGGCAAGAAGGAGGACCCAGGGAACTACAGGCCAGTCAGCCTCACCTCCGTTCTTGGAAAGATGATGGAGCAGCTCATTCTGGAAGTCATCATTAAGCAAGTGGAGGAAAAGAAGGTTATCAGGAGTTATCAGCATGGATTCACTAAGGGGAAATCATGCTTGACCAATCTGATAGCTTTCTATGATGGCATGACCGGCTGGGTAGGTGAGGGGAGAGCCGTGGATGTTGTCTACCTTGACTTCAGAAAGGCTTTTGACACGGTCTCCCATAACATCCTCCTAGGGAAGCTCAGGAAGTGTGGGCTGGATGAGTGGTCGTTGAGGTGGATTGAGAACTGGCTGAATGGCAGAACTCAGAGGGTTGTCATCGGCGGCGCTGAGTCTAGTTGGAGACCTGTAGTTAGTGGTGTCCCCCAGGGGTCAGTATTTGGACCAGTCTTATTTACTTTCTTCATCAATGACCTGGATGAAGAGTAAGAGTGGACCCTCAGCAAGTTTGCTGATGACACAAAACTGGGAGGAGTGGTGGATACACCAGAAGGCTGTGCTGCCATTCAGTGAGACCTGGACAGGCTGGAGAGTTGGGCACAAAACCACCTCATGAAGTTCAACAAGGGCAAGGGCAGGGTCCTGCACCTGGGGAGGAACAACCCCATGCATCAGTACAGGCTCAGGGCAGACCTGCTGGAGAGCAGCTCTGTGGAGAGGGACCTAGGAGTGCTGGTGGATGACAGGTTGACCATGAGCCAGCAGCGTGCCCTGGTTGCCAAGAAGGCTAATGGGATCCTGGGGTGCATCAAGAGGATTGTGGCCAGCAGCTCGATGGAGGTTTTCCTTCCCCTCTACTCTGCCCTAGTGAGGCCCCATCTGGAGTACTGTGTCCAGTTCTGGGCTCCCCAGTTCAAGAAAGATGAGGAGCTACTGGAGAGAGTCCAGCGGAGGGCTATGAGGATGATGAGGGGACTGGAGCATGTCTCCTGT
>Ga0065711_1032923_pt1 | contig 26426 bp, 8 predicted proteins | sample Hoacrofraction12_FD_59098 | JGI IMG/M metagenome (GOLD analysis project Ga0065711, IMG submission 59098) | Hoatzin crop microbial communities from Cojedes, Venezuela - Epithelial fraction 12 v2 (version 2) | ecosystem: Host-associated > Birds > Digestive system > Esophagus > Crop | place... | reverse complement strand
ATAATCTATTATATCCTGAGTAATCCACACATATTTAATCACACCTGTCAGAGATCCCCAGGTAATAGGACTTGACTATTTCTAATACAATCAGTGAAAGCTACTTATTACTTAGCACTTAAAAAAATATCAAATTTCAGATTCTGCTTTAGTGCTTAAACACAGATTTTTGAAATGAGATAGTAGGATTGGCAGTGGTAATACACACAGAAATGATAAGTAACATTTAGCAGCGCACAGAGGAAGAAGAAAACCCTAAGTACATACTGCATGTATCATGGACACGGACTCTTAAAGCAGCTCTTACCACTTCAGGAAGACACCTTGGGGTGATTGTGGTTAGTTCTGTGACATTGTCAGCTCAGTACTCAAGAGCAGTCAAAAAGGTAATTAAAAATGGCAGTAGGATCTGATACAAAAGGAAAAGAGTGCCAAACAAAACGGTTTTCTGTATGAATCTATGATGCATCCAAGTCTTGAATACTACACGGAGGCAACTGGAAAAAGCTCCAGAAAAGCGTGACAGATGAGCGCGGTTTCCAGCCAGAGCTAAATAACCAGTAATTCCAGTACAGAAAAAGGATATCAGAGAAAGATAGAACAGAGATCTGCAAAAGTACCTGTGACATGGAGAAGGCAACAGACAGCTATTATTAGCACTTTCTTACCACTCAGGTACAGGTATTTTATAATACATTGCCATGTAAGTTTAAAATACAGAAAAATAGAAGTTTTTATATGTTGCGATACATTGTCAATGTGCAACAAAGCAACAGGCTTACAGTACAGAAAGGTAGAGTTTTTTTGTATGTCACATAAGTGGTTTGTGAGACTTATTGCCACAGGGTGTTGTAAAGCCTAAGAATATAAAAATGTTCAAATAGCGATGAGGATAAGTGCTCAAATTCATGGGGATCAGGCCCACTAACCACAGTTTATTAGGATTTAGTTTCTGGTCTACACAGTACCTGCAGTTTCTCAGCAGCCGAGCAGGGAGGGGCCACTCTTTACTGGCCATGCTCCCTAAAAAGTCACTGCAAGTAACTAGGGCCTTTGGTCTGATAGTCTCACCATTCCTGTGTGAAACAGCCTTCTATTCCATCACTGCAACAGAAAACTATTAACAATGTTTTTCAAATTAAGCAGTCATTTCATTTTCCATTTCCTAATGACTAAGAATAATGAGTGTAGAATGGGCTGTAGAATATAAAAATTTCTAAATTATACTTGTAGACCATTTCATTTGAAAACCCGATTACAATGTTTAAATAGTATTGTTAAGAGAAACAAGGCAATCCTTACTCTTCATTACTGTGCTAATAAAAATTGGCTTGAGCTTGAGCACTTGTTTTGCAGTTGCAGAAAACTTTAAGGCTCTTGAAAATAGCAGTTGTAATGGAAAAGCTGAGAAATCATTGATTATAGAAGGATTTCCAGAAAGAACTTGGGTAGTGTATTTCTGGTATTTTCTTCCAGCTCTTCACACCCCTTCTCTGTCTTTCATTTACTTAAAGTAAATTTGTCATATGAGTGGCTGGGGCTTACTTGAATTGTCAGGACCTAACCTATGACATGAAAACAACTTTTAATTCTAAATAAACCTATTGAACAAGAAGGTATGTGGCTCTTATAGAAGGTTATATAAAGAAGAAATGGAAAGTCAAAAGACACATGTGTACAAATCACTGCTTATAAGAACTGGAAGAGTTAGTTTGTGTTAAATTGCCGTTGATTTTGTTTTAATGGTGATGTACTTTTAAAGACAATTCTTTTCACACTTCCCAGCAACATTATGTTAGCAATATAAATGTGTCAGTTGTCTTTCTTGAATTAAAAATTCCTACTGAGGAAAAAAACATGTTGGAAACTTGTAGCATTGGGAGATCTATTTTCTCTTGGATTGAATTTAGCATTTCCTGACTATAGCCCTGCATACTCAATATGCTGTGAAAGCTTAGCTGGTTTCTTTCCATATCATAAAAGATTTTAAAATCCCCCCCCAAAAAAGAGAAACTGTTAACATTTAATGTGCTGTTGACAACTGAACCCTACCAAATAGGATTCTGCAATTAAAAAAAAAGTTAAAATTAAAACGAGGACCCTGCGGGATGCTGAGGAGAGAACGGTTTTAGTAATGTCATTTTCTTATAACTTCTATCGTGCAATAAAACCAGGCTGAAACAATAACACAGTGATGATCCAAACAAGGAAAAATAAGGACTACAAACAATTAGGAAGATTTGTTTTCTTTACACAATCTGCTATGAAATAAATAAATAAACCCAGCGCCAGATGAATCTTCAACCTCCCACTGTTAGTCTTAGCTTTTCCACAAATTAGTTATACCTTTCTCTCGAAATTCTGCCTCATTGCATTTAGGTCTATACTGATAAAAAATTCCAGTTATGGGGGGTTTTTTTTGTTGCTAGAAAAGTAGTTTACGACTATTTGCAGTTCATACTATGATTTGAAAGCTTGCCTTGTGGTGCTGAGTGACTTGATTCTCTCTCCTGTGATTGAATTATTTACTGAGGCACACTCAGACAAAGCTATGCTACTACATAGGTTTTCTGTTGCATTTGCTCGGCTTTTGTATGCTTGATTCTTATGTTAACTTAATCATTGCTGTCCAATTACACCTAGCAGTTGCTGCTTTCATTGATCAGAGGCTTGGATTTTAGCATGCTGATAAAGACAGAATATTTTAACATATGCTTGTCACTAAATAAACAATTTAAAGACAGAAAGGGAGCAGATCAGTTAAATAAGATGTTACAGAAGCAGTTAGTTATTTTTCAGAGTAGACCCATATTTGATAATTACTCATTAATGTAGATATTACAATTATCCAAGAAGTACAGAGTAATCATGTATTTGGCATTTTCAGGGGATATTTTTTTGCATAAGTACTATGAAAAATGAAGGTAACGGACAAAATAAAATCCTTAAGAGAGTTCTTTGTTCTTTCTCATCTGAAAAGTTACAAAAATTGCTTAGTGTTTATTTCAAATAAGACAGCTGTATCATCTATCTCTGAAAGTGATGCAATTGGAAATAAACTACAGTGAATCAGTCCCTAAATAATATATATTCACCTTTTACACTTTTGTTATCGCATGCTAAATGATCTGCTACATGTTTTTAAATTAATCTGAAAAATTAATGCATCATAAAATAAGGCCTAAATGGTTATGTTCAGTCTGGCTCTTCATTATTTTGCAAGAGAAGCTGAGGTGACCTTGATTGTATTTTTTCAGAATGGCACATTAGAAACAATTCCAAAATAGCGGTCTTTTACATTCTCATCATCCCACTTTGAGAGAAGACAACCTGTCTGTCACAGCACTGGAGAAGATTTGTGAGACAGGATTTACCAGGTGGGCTGATCCCATTGGATAGAAGTTCTTTCTTCTTCTTCCAGTGAGGAGAAATGTAAATGATAAGAAAAAATGCTACATTTGAAGAACCATTTAATAAAGTTATTTGGTCTTACTAATTCCCTTTTTTATACAGTTTGGGATTGTTGTCTTCAAAAGGAGGTAGGCGGTATTTTAGCTAAGTACTACCTTGCCATAGAGAAGGTGAGGAGTCAGGGGGATATATGAAGATAGTCTGTTGCAGCAGGTATCTTGTATTACTTTTCAGGATTACTGGCCTACATGAAGCGTAGTTTGGATGACCAGGACAGTCATCTGCCGAATACCTTTTAATCATTTTCCATTTTTCATTCCAAATTTAAATTATTTCATTTCCATATTTCATCCCAAATTTAAATTATTTTTACACTATTTAATTTCTATTTACTAAATCAAATTGAGAGATTAAATAAATTTATACTGAGCTGAGCTGGACCCTTGATGTTACGTACTGCTTATTTTTCAAGTTCTTGCTTTTCTGTGCCAATAAACTGTGCAGCCAGGGCCCAGCTATGCAATTGGCAGTATTAGCATATGCATCTGAATAGAATGAAGGTATCTAAAAAGCCAGTTCACTCCATGATCTTAATAACCTCGAAGAATGGCGTCTGGTGGTAAATGGTTACGATAACCTCACACCGGATCATAGGCCTTAGAAGAAGTTCATCTTTACTGAAATTAGCTGGTACCCTGAATCCTATGCTGAGCAAAGTACAAGCATTAAAAGGATAAGAAGTCTGAATTCCTTTTCTTAACCTTAAGACCTCTTTATTCGGCTCAGTTACAGAGGGTACATTGTTAGCTAGTTTACAGTATTATTTCTATAATACCAACAAGCACAGGACTTTTTACATCAGTGTGGTGACTTGTTCCATTTTTCTGTTATCTCACCATCCAGTAAGACCGAAAGAAGTGAAAAATTACAGTAAATTTTTTAAAATTTGCTGGGCTTCGCAAGCCATTATGTTAGGGCTCTGTATTTGTATTTGAAGGACTAATTTGGTCTCAATATCTAGAGATACTGAATGTCTACGTTCGTTTTGCTTTTGGAAGCAGTTTGTAACTATCAATTAATGTAGCATTCCTTTGTATCTATCCATCTCTGTGGCATCATTTGTGTCTCAGCATAAAGTCGGATGGTCGCTCGCTGATGACTCAGAGCATTCTGAGCATTCACAGCATATCCAAAGGGTAGCAACACTCTCATGTCATCTACCACTCAGAGAAGACGGGTAACTTGACTGTAGGAAGTTAGCAAGTTGTTTATGGACTGGTTAGTGTTTTAATCCATGAAGAAATCTACAGTTTTTACTCATCTTCCTGCACTGGGGCAATATTTCTTTGGTTTTCATAGTAGGTATCAATAATATTTATATTTGTACCTGTTCTTTGATACACTACCTAAACGCAAAAGTGATTTCTGATAGAATAAAAGGCAGTATTGGTCTAAAATAAAATAATAGAAGTGCTTTTTCGCTGGATTTTTTGTACTGAAAGAAACAATTGATGCAGTAAATAAATTACTAAATCCAACCCTCTGAATCAAGTGTGAAATATGCTAATAAAAAAACATTTTTAAAAGGATTGTACTAAACACTTGACAGCGTGCTTTACAACCAAATGAGTGACAGCTATGCTGTTTTGATATTTGCTAATCTTAAATTGCCATTTTTTTAACAGTAAAGTTTTCCATGTGAAAGTCAGGCACAGAGAGTTCTCAAATCATATGTCAGATTGCTATGAATAATGTTATTAGCATTGGGTGAGACCAATGTTTAAGTAAAGCAACTACTCCTTTTCCCCCAAAGGACAAAACCAGAAGCTAACAACAAACGAAAATATGTTCTCTCTATCTGCCAGCACATCCAAGACCTTAATAAATTCTGATACCTGTGAAAGTCACAGCAAATCCACACCCATTTGAGGCACAGTGCAGCCAGAAGAACAAAAAGAGTTTCATTAACTGCTTGGCCTCTTGATATTTCCAGGCTTCTGAAATAAGATTTTCATCTAGCTAATACTGTATTGCTGTGATTAAAGACAGTGACATACCCTGGATCTTCTGGCAAAGGTGATGATATGACAGCAGTTGTGTCTTGGCAGTCTTTGAAACAGAAACTTCAGGAAATTATGAGTCAAGTTTCACTCTGCCGGTAGGCCCAGAGGTATCTGCTTGGGCCAATGCAGTTGTTGGAGAAGTTGCGTGACGGGAAGCATACTATGTGGTGCATTTCTTTGAAACCTGTTTGCTGGTTGTCTCCTGTGGATCCCTGGCTGGTTGGTACTAAAGACTGCATCCCTTCCTCCCCTCTCCCCAGTGGCTCCCGGGGAGGTTTGTGGTAAGTATTGCCTCTCCCAAGCAGTTGGCCTCTAGGCAGCAGCAGAGAAATTCTAGCTGACCTGTCGGTCTCAGGTTTAGAAATTTATTTTTCATATCTAGCTTCACAGACTGCTGTCTGTAATTTCGAGCAGCAGTGCAAGTGCGATTGCCATAGCCTTGTCAACGAGGTTAACTGTTTGAGATGTGGTCTGCATAATCAGGTTTTGAAGGTTGCATCTGGAAAGAGAGCAAAGAACTCTTGAAATGAAATTAATTGCCTGCCAAAGAGATGAATTGCTTACACAATTTGTCACCACCAGTGTTATTACAGATATGGCTCACTTGGACCACGGGTCTACTCACAAAGCCCCAGCTCATCAGGGCAGCAGTACCTTGCATTAAAAAGTAGTATTTACTTCATCTGTATCTTAAATTAATGGGTAAAAAATACCTCTTTTCAGGTAATAAACATCACATTTTCTTCTATGCAATGCTCACAATTGAGATCACAGAAAGCTGTTCAGAAGTAGTGTTGTTAGATTAAAATAAAAAAACAAGCAGAGTATGTGGGAAAACTCGTCACTGAACTTCAGTGGTAAGATATTCCCTTTCGGTGCCACACTTCCCATAAGCCAGTTTTACAGCCCACTTACATTGTGTATATCTTTATATGCAGTTTCTTGTATGCCATAATACTGTGTTACCAAATTCTGGTGTTTCCTTTAACAGTACACTTCACTTGTAAGAACAGCCCTACTGAGAAGGTCCTGACAGATTTGCTATGCATGCTTTTGAACTGATTGCTGTGTTTTCTCTGTATTCTCGGCCACTAATACACACCTGATCTTTTGTCTCTATCACCAGGCCTCCTGAACCTGTTTACAGCACTGTGAACAAACTGTGTGATAAACCACCTTCTCCTAGGCACTATTCCCCTGTCGAGTGTGACAAAAGCTTCCTTCTTACAGCTCCCTATCCCCACTACCACATAGGCCTGCTCCCTGACTCTGAGATCACCAGGTACTGCATGCGCTTCTTCCTCACCTCCTTCCTTAGAGTGCATGAACGTCACTAGATTGAGCTCATAGTTTGCATCTTCGCCACAGATCTTCTTTTTCTACAGCTTGTGCTTGTTTTTGTCCACGCTTTCATATCTGCACCACTGGAAGATATATGCTACCTGGGTATATAATTTTGGTCATCCAAAATCCAGTGATGAATACAGGCAATGTTTTGATCCATTGAAATGGTGCTCTAAAATAGGTTGCATAAATGTATCACATTTCACAACTGAATTCAGTGTTCGTTTCTCTGTGAATACGGAAAGTGATTAAGATTCCACTGAAAGCTGTAGTAATCTGGTTTGATTCAGTCATTTTATTTCTATGTTGTGCATACTTTGCTCACTGAGCATCTTTGGGTTTATAGGGTGGCTGTCTAAGCTATTCAGCAGAAACTGAGCAAAAAATAATCACCTCCCTCACCATGTCGTGGTTGAGAATACATCTAAAATTTAGCATTCCCTAGGCTAGCTGTGCTCTGAGACGATGTTTACTAAAACCTAAAATGGTGAAAATTTCCATAACGAAGTAATGAAAGAAATTTCTATAAAATATTGCCCATGATTGCCTCCTGGGAAATATTTAATAAGGAAAAACATACTATCCAAAGCTGTGTTATTATAACCCAGCTATGCTTCTGTAGTCTACTAGGATAGCAGTAAACTATTTGCAGACAAGACTTGTGAGATAGAGGAAAAGTTAGGAACAAGTTTTCAAGAAGATGTTGAGTATTTCTTTTGCCAGGAGGAAAACTATCATCTTTTATATTTTAGAGAAGTTAAATAATTGTATTTGGAGCTTTGATCATAGACATTTTCCACAGAAAACACTTTTCAAAGAAATGTGGGAAGAGAAGAGCAGAAGTGTGTAAGTGGAAAGTAAAAAGATAAATTAATGTAAGATACAATAACAAGAAAGAAATCCCAGGCTTAGAAAAGCAGCTGTGAAAGGCATTGCAGTGCTATGAAATAGAAAGCTAAACTAAAAAAGCAGTAAGACAAATGCTAGTGAAGATGTGGTAAGACCATGAAGAAATTGTCTATTTATTAACATGGAAACTGTGTAGCTTCTAGAATTTGTAAAAAGATGCTTAATTACTGGATGAAGTGATTAGTCAAGCCATTCAGGCCATATAAGTTTGAGTGAAAAACATTGACAAGGGCAATGTTCTACAAAGGTACAAATAATTCCAAAAGGGTGCCAGGCACTAACAGATCTATCCACAATATTTTAATTTCTCTGCATAGATTATATGAAAGGAAATAACTAGCCAAAAAGTAGTAAAATCACTTCAGGTCTTTAGGTACACTGTACATATGAGTAATTTATCTGTAAGCATCACAGTGCTTCTGCATGTTTATAGCCAGACAACAGAAGAGTTCATTATAAAAAGATTCTTTCTTTTAAAATGGTCGCTTTAGAAAGGAAGGGACAAGCTTGAAGTAGGAAGTCAAACAAGTGTGTTGTAGGGGATTTTGGGGCTATGGAGTTGTGTTTTGGGAGCACTGAGGATTAGATCGTGGCGTGCTAACCATGGAGAGATGCGGTTCATTGCTAAGGGGTTGATCTCTACACACACGACTGTCAGGACTATGGAGATAGGTTGGAGGGAAAGGGCGAATCTGTTAAGGCTGCTTCCTGCAGACCAGATACTCAGACACCGATAATCAGTAGAGCCCTGGAGAGGTCACAGAAATAGGTCATTTTGTCACCTGAAAATATAATTCTCTACATCCTTTTGCTTTATTGTGTGATTGACTGAATACTTGGTCATCGGGTATTCAATGACCTGATATCAGGACTTAAAAAGCTGGGCTTTATTCTACTGAATGTCACTTAATTCTCCTAAGAGCAAAGTTTCATTTCTCTTCATTCTACTTCGATGTAAAATTAAGGTCTAGTCCCTGCATATTTAATCAATTTGTTTATTTCAACAGTCCAGAAAAAATGAAAAAAGAACATAAAAATTGAGAACAGACACAACTAGTGGTTAAATGCTCTGCACCGTGCTCTGCTACACGCTGTGGTAGAGGCAACTGATTGCTATAATTTGTACTTCCTTCCCACTGTGAAAGAACATTCAGCCAGAAAATATGACAGTTTTCAATGTTCTCAAATGCTGTCATCTTTTCCACGGGACTTTTTGAACAGTTGACCATAGAGGAAGATGTTTGAAATAATATTTCACCAAATGCCTTTGGTGAGGAAAGTGACAGCTTTACAACATATGTCATGATCCAATTGCCAAAAGGATGCAGTATTCACAGTTGGAGAACAGATTTTAGAAAAACATTAATTTCATTTTAACCCTAATCCAAGTGCCTGCCTTTGCAGGATTGTTCATTGTACAGATCACTAAATTTCACAAAATCGATGTGTCTTAGGGCTGTATTGTGTTGAATACCTGGAAGAATTAATCCGTAAAAGGATGTTGTTTGAAATCTGCAGCTGTGATATCACCAACTTTATTGGGAGCTGTACTACAAAAAAATCTTCCAAATATTCACCAGGTATTTTGAAAGGTCTCCCTTTATTCACTTGAATTCCTTAAAGCCCTATTCCTCCACATTATACACTTCCATGGTCTCCGGTCAAATATAAAAAGATATCTCCCTGTCCTCCTGCAGGCTTCCTAGAAAGAGTTTTTCATCAGAATTTGTCAGCCTCAGCTCTGGGGAGCAAAGGACACGGATTATTTCCTTGTTTTGTTAACTGCGGTCATTGTTTTACCTCAGTGCTCCAATATTGAGAATCTGCTGCTGAACTGCAAGAAATTTGGTTTGACAAGTAACTTTTCCAGAGTAAGTGGAACATGATGCCATGTTCTCCCAGTTGAAATGCTTGTAAGCCAGCCAATGCCTTTCAAATTGCTGCTCCAGATAATTTGTCAGCCTATCCTCAGGTGATTGTTTTGTCAAGGCTCATTAACTTAATAGGCAAAGAGAATTCATAGGCCAAAGCCTTATTTGTCTATAATAAATTCAGGTTTGTAACCCTTGCTTTTATGGTGGCCTGTCTTAGCTCCTGGGAGATTTGGAGGTCTAGAACAATATACTCCCATTTTAGGATGAAAGTAATTTGTTTTTTTATTTAATTATCAGGTATGTGAATTGATATTAACAGGGCTATGTCAATGTGCAACAGATGAAAATATGTCACGCGGTAGGCAGGAGTAGGGAGAGAATTTTAGAGTGGTAAGGTTTCCTTTGAGAACACCACATGGGAACAGATGCACAGAATTCGTGTCTGGCCGCTGTCATTATTGACAATTACCTATACAATTAGAAGATTACTGGCAGCGAATGGAAATCACAGCTCATAGATGTAACTCTCTGTCTGCAAACAGGAGACTTGGTTCTGCATTACGTAATACAAAATTTTATGTTCTCAGTCTTTGCACTTAGAACTTTATTACATTCACAACTACATAGACACACTTGAAAAATGCTTTAGTTTTTCCCAGAACTAATTTCACTGTCTTCACTGAAATCTCTTTGGCACTCTAGTCGCCAGCACAGTTTTTGCTAAAGGGCAGCCCTGATACTGTTGCTTTGTGTGATTATTTTTTTTTTTAATATAGGTATTTTCTTTTATCTTAAACCTCTGATCGTGTGATTGCATCAATATTTTTTAATACATGTAGGGGAAGGAACTAAGGGTAGGGTTTCAGACTTTGTAGTCACAGGAGAAAAGCTTGGGAACGTGACTCCTCCCAAGAAAATAAAAATAAGTGAAAATCTTCTTCATCTTACGTCTAGCTTTTGTAAACTTACAGATCCTTCTTACAGTGCATGGGTGACTGGATTGAAAGTATTTGGCTTTCTTTTTAAATTAGGATTAGTTTCCTGAAGCCAGCCCCAGTTCTGGCTGACACTGTGATCTGCAGTTTTAGGCAAGGTAGTTAATGATTCTGTGCTTTGTTTCCCAGTCTCTGAAAGAGGTTTAAGAATGATCTCATAGAGCTGCATTGAAAGTTAGTTCTGTCTGAGACAATGGCAATTTGTGTTAGTATTTAATAACATTAAAATGATTTTAAGGTACTTGACAAATTAGATTAATGACATCAGCTCTTGGGACCACCATTACTTTCTCATAGCTGGGGATTAGGGAGAGAAGATGGTACGAGCACGGGGCTTTAGAGCACAGTCTTTTGCAGAAAACAGCATGCTGTTTCCATAGGTATTCAAGGGTAACTGAGCATTGTGTAACTCTAAAGAGCTACACAACTAGAAGTGTGCTGAAATGTGTGCAGGACAGCTGGGTAAGGAAACTAGAACATCCAAAATCTTAGTGATTGACACATAAGGCTACTTCCAATGTGTGGTGGAGTTCCCACAGCCTCTGTACAAGTGCACGAGGGTCACTACACTCCAGTAGTCCCTGCCATCAGGCTAGTGTACATCTGTAATGCTACGCACTGCTGGTTTTGGTCACCTCACTTAATTTTAGGGGTCCCTGGGATCCCTCCATAGACCAAGAAGGGACAGCTGAGAAGGTGCAGGTAGCTCTTCACTGATCCTAGCAGGAAGGTAAGATAACTGCATTTGAATGAAGTGTAAATGGGGGGGCTCTCTGGTACTCGTTGCTGTAGTGTCCTTTCTCATTTGCTAATATCTGTGCAGCCTTTTTCTTCACAATAGCCTGCTGGGAGCAAGCTTATTGTCAAAATGATGCATATAACTGTACTTGTGTGTGGCTGCCTTCCAGGGAGGCTCTTGAAATTCACGTTGTGTGGTACTCATCGTCCCCTTTTCAATCCCATGTGTTTAATAAGGGAATTATATCCCCCAAAACACATCTAGCCATATTCTGAGTTTTTTTAAATGCCTGGCAACCTGAAAGTGGGACTTATCTAACAAGCACCAAAAAGCAATGACATTATGAAATTGAGTCTTCAACTTGCCCCACATAAACACAAACACCTTTCTTGAATTGAAAATTAACTTTTGCTGTTTAGTTATACTTATTTACTTATTTTTTGTGAAAATTACAAATAATAATTACAAAATCAGAAATTTGGGGGCAAATGTGTTTAAATACTTAAATGTTTAAAACAAGAATTGGAGCAGATTTGTACTTTTTCCTATTTTAACAACTTGGAGTCAGCTTCTGGACCAATAGGCATTTTACACAATCACAGACGGCAAGCTTATGTATGGTAAATGAGCACTACTAAATTGCACTGCTTAAAGACAGTGGAAGGGAATAAGTATACAATTCTTTCCGTGGATTTTTGAACAGCAAAATAGGCAATACTGAGGTTCAACTTATCCAGTGTCAAAGGAAATAAATTATATTTAATTTATAGTCACAAAAAAAATATATCTTTAGAAAACAACAGATACCTGGTTAAAATAACTCTTAATAAAGTAGTTCCTTAAAACCATAAGGTGGTATTTTAACAAATGAACATTATGACTTTTTATTTTGACAAGTGACTTTAAGGTATATGTATACACAAGTTTAGACATTCAGAGGCGCAGAGCATATAGGAACCCCTAAACAATTTAAGAAATTAAACTGGTCATCACAGAGGCTGCCTTGGGTGCTGATGTTCATATTGATGGGAACAGAAGCATCTTGTTATTGCTGATTTAAATGAGAGTTAGGTATGTTGTTGCCATGGTCTTCACTCCCTAAACAACATCTTTAGCAATTCTAGTACTTCTTTAACTCTGACACCTAGACCTTTGTGAAAATAAGCGTGTAGGACTTGACTCCTGTGCAGGAACACACATTGCAAGATGCAGCCCAGATGCATACAACTACATACCCATTATGTTTGACTGGGTTGTGCTGCTTCTAAAAGAAGCTCCAGAACTGCAGTATTTTATAGTTATATACTATAAGGCAAAATAAAATCAGCATAAACTGTTTAGATTAGCTGTCTACAACTTGAATGCAACATCTCAATGTAGATTGTCCCTGCTTGTGAATCACACTTCTGAGGCCTTTAAATTATTTAGGATCTTTTAGAAAAGACACAAATTGAAATGTAGATTTTCCTTATCATTTTCAATTAACAAATTAAAAAATCTTCACTGGAACAGTTTCCTATAATATCTTTTTAATCCTGACTCAAGTGTTCTCTTTGAGTAAATGATCCAGTCATATAAGTGTTGTAGTTAATGAAAGAAAAATGGTGCTGCCTTTCAGCCTCAGCTTTCATGTTATTTTGGATGGATGAATCTCTGACCCTAATAAGCACAAACATTCCTATAGACTCTCTTATGTGCTTTTCTTTTTATGATGAGGAGTTTTCTATTTTGGACACTATTAATTCAAATTATTAGGAAGATACACCTTTTAAAAACTCATAATCATCTGAAGCATCACTCCTGTCTTGTATCTAGACAGTAACTGCTGTAGCCACCATTACGAGGGTGGATGGTATCCTCTGAAGCAAGCATCAGGCAAAATTTCAGTTTTGAGGGTGATGGTCCACCTCACCCTTCCTACATTGGATGACTGCTTGGCCTGGCCAAAATGTTTAGGCAGGAACCAGTTAAAAGTGGCCTGATTCCTTTCTAGTGTCCTGGTTACAGTCTTTGCCATTAATCCAAAAAACCCATAGGAACTGGGAGTTGGTACCTCAGGAATATTTCCCGGGTCTCAGATACTCAAATTCGGAGCTTGCTTATAGGCATGGAAAGGAAGGAGTCATCTTTCTTTTGTTCCCAAATGTCTCTCTGTAGCTCTGTTTGCAATCATAACAGCAGGAAAATTTTCATGGTAGTTATTAACAGATGCTTTCTTACTGAGAACTGGTATTTTTTTCTTCTCTAAAGACATATTAAAGAAAATGCTGCTACTTAACCAAACTGAGTTAGTATTTCTGTCCTTTTTATGAGCTAAGAATATACAGTTTAATTTCCATGTGTGCAGAATACGAACAGAAGAGGATCTGTAGCACAAGAAAGCACAGTATCTCTGAAAATCAAACTGTGTATTCCAAAAATATGAAACATTTCCCAAACAACGGAAAAGTAATAAACTCAGTTTTTCCCTTTGAAATTTTTTTTTCTATTCTGTTTAATAATATGTTATCCTTTTCAATATAACTGAGTAAGAAGACTATTTTACTGATAGAAAAAAAAAAGCAAATATAATTAGGTGATTTGATCAACTAAAGAGAATTAGTCAGCAGCATAACTGGAGATAAAGCCCAGTAGCTCTAATCTGAAGCATCCCATCTTAACCTGAAAGGCTTCTGTAACTTTGCATACCTAACACTTGAGCTGTAGAGATTTTATGCCTTTACAGGTTAAGATTCTCCTGCAATCATCTTTCATGTGAAAATCCAGTCAGTTCCTAAGTCCATACCATAGATCTGTTGTTTGAAACAGTCATTTCTGGGAGACACATTATCCTTTATTTTCAATATATGTAAGCACCCTCTCAAACACCTTGTTCTGATCTCTGGAAATCCCCTTGAAACAGTTCTTCCAAAATGATAGAGCACTGAAACTCCAGGCACAATGATCAAATGCTTCTGAGTGCTGGGGGAAATTTAAACCCACATTTTTAATATAGGTTCAATATCTGATTTAAGTGTATTCAGAATAAATGACAAAATATTTGATAGAAAGTGTCACTCCACATAGAAGTGCTACAGTAACAAGCTAATGGAGGCATTCCGTAAGTCTAGTCTTGTCCATAGTGAGGAAAGTTAATGACAATTATTACCTGACAACTGTCTAAAGGCTGATATGAAAAATGGGTTTGGAGGTTTCAGTTTCATTCCTGTGGACAAGTTTCCACATCGTAAAAGTCATCATTCCATCTGTCACAGTAATTGCTAGACTATTGGCTTGTCAGAAAAAAGAAAAGATTTAACCTGGAGAACAAATTGCTCTTCTTACCCTAAGACAGAGTTCTCTGAGCTTAGAAATTAAATATTACTGTGGAGACAGGGTAAATAAAACTACCCTGTGGCTACCTGTGCTGTACCTGTTGGGGGAAGAGTAATTTCCAGGGTTGTAGCTGCACACAAAAGAGCAAGAATCTGGAAATCTAATAATTTGTCTGTACCACTGACAGCTTTTATGACCTGGGCAATTTAAGACTTTTCTTCAGTTCTGACCAATTGTGATACATGAAAGGCATCCACAGACACCACCAGCAGACCTCACAGTTAAAAAACGTTTCCAATAAGTGCAGATATGCATAATTTTCTGCACTGCACAAAGAAGAGTGATTATTAGTAGCAAGTGGGGTGATTGAAGGCATCATGGAAAGCAGGTGGGACCTCTAATTATAGCAATGTAATTTGTCATGGAAATGCAAGAGAATTATAGCAGTAATAATGAACCTTCCCTCAGCCCTGTGCTAGTCTTGTTTTACACTACAGTTATCCCACTGGAGTGATGTCGTGCTGACTCAGGCCCCCAGATTATTTTGTATTTAATTATCACCATTTCTTATTGTTGACAGAAGCCCTATATGTAGACACTTGCAAATATGTCCATTTCTGTTAATATTGCTAAGTCAAGTAAGGTCTGAAATTGAACAGGATATGTCTGAAAATATGTCTGTGATATAGAAATCAAGATGTAGCACTCTGCTGAGTCTGTGCTAGGCCAAAGGTACAGCAAAATTGAACAAGCTGTTTAAACTAGATCCTCATCTCTTACAGTCACCGATTTCACAACACTTTACTTCTTCTGTCCAAAAAGTATAATTAAAAAACCCATACAATTTGCATGTTTTACATATGCATTTATTGGAAGCAGGTTAGACTGCTTCATCAGTTAACCTAACTTGTCTAGGACCAGCTCAGGAGTATCTGAATGGCCTTGCACTGTATGTATAGTATGTATGCAGAGATATTCAGTATCAATTTGCAACGGTAGGACAAATTGACATAGGAGTTCATCGTAAGTCATAGTCATTATGTAATGGTGGATGAAAAGCTGGACATGACCTGGCAGTGTGGCCCAGAAGGCCAACCATGTCCTGGGTTGCATCAAGAGAAGCGTGGCCAGCAGGGGGAGGCAGGGGATTCTACCCCCCTGCTCTGCTCTGGTGAGACCCCACCTGGAGTCCTGTGTTCAACTCTGGAGCCCCCAGCACAAGAAGGACATGGAGCTGTTGGAGTGGGTCCAGAGGAGAGCCACAAAGATGATCCAAGGGCTGGAGCACCTCTCCTGTGAGGAAAGGCTGAGAGAGTTGAGGCTGTTCAGCCTGGAGAAGAGAAGGCTGCAGGAAGACCTTCTAGCAGCCTTGCAGTGCCTGAAGGGGGTCTATAGGAAAGATGGGGAAAATATTTTCAGCAGGGCTTGTTGCAATAGGACAAGGAGTAATGGCTGTAAACTAAGGGAGGGTAGATTCAGACTAGATCTAGGGAAGAAATTTTTTACCATGAGGATGGTGAAACACTGTCACTAGTTGCCCAGAGAGGTAGTGGAGGCCCCATCCCTGGAAATATTCAAGGTGAGGTTGGACGGGGCTCTGAGCAACCTGAGTGAGTTGAAGATGTCCCTACTTACTGCAGGGGGACTGGGCTAGATGACCTCTAAAGGTCCCTTCCAACTCAAAGCATTCTATGATTCTATGATTATAAGCTGCTGTATCAATATGAACTAACTGGGAGAAGGGTTTTTTTGTTTTTTCTAAGAAAGAAAAGAAAAAAACAAATATTACGTGTGCAAAAAGGGTTACAACTTCTAAACATCCCTGAATTTTGTGAAAGTCTAGTTATGTAACTGACCTTTTTGGGTTGAACCTAAATTTAGTTAAATTGTCATTGTAAATTTGCTTGTAGAATTTGTTAGTGGTTTGGGATCTTAAACAATTTATTCTTTAAAAGGTTTTTATTTCATTTTTAACTAATAGCACTAGAAGCAACTAGCTTATCTGATTTTTTTAAAATAATGCTTATAGTGCATAAAACCACTACTGTTACTGCATAAAAAGCAAGTTCAATGGATTTGACAACGTATCAAAATATATTTTTTTAGCTGACAAAGGAAAGGAGAGGAAGATATATTTTGACTTTGAAAATTAAAATTTCAATATTTTTAGGGAAATACTGGAACAGAAACATTACTGTCCTCAAGGAGATGCATAGGCAACTTCTTTTTCCAAAATATTTCCATACTCCACTAAGAAAATGAATCATTCCATAGACAACTGGAGTTGCTTGCTGTACCTTTTTCGAGGATCATTATAGTTCTTGCTTTTATGCTGTTGAAATCACTACACTGATGAAGTGGTGAGCAGGGAAAAGAATATAACTCTGTAATGTGAGATTACACTTGCACATCATAAATTGCTTTTCAGTTGATTTCACTGATTTCTAATATCTGAATTCTGAATAGCAATGACTGTATCCTTAAGAAAAGCTTTCCTAAAAAGCAGCCTGAAACCATCACAATGTATTACACTTTGTGAATAGAAAGCATATCAGCATGCACACCTGAAATGCGCTGAAGCGCACATGGGGGGAGTACACAGTAGGGAAACCACATGTCACTTGCTACTACTCACTGGTAGAAGGGTGCATCTGCATAGCCTGATACAAGGCCATTCAGATTCTCCTGAGCTGGTCCTAGACAGGTTAGGTTAGCTGATGAAGCAGCCTAACCTGCTTCCAACAAATGCCCACATTGATTAATAGCTGACTTGGGTATAAACAGCGATATGTGCAGACAGTTCTGTTGCTGATCTGGTGAAGACTGCAAAAGCTGTAATCAGAACTCTCAGCCTATACTGGGTACAGTGATGAAGAGTTGCAGGTAGGAGGACTTACATAGTATCTGTGGCAAAATAGTGGCTATACAGGCTTGGTTGGAAGCAGAAGTACAGATTTGGTTAGCATACAAGCTCATGTGATACTGTCATTGCACCATGCAGAGGAGAATTTGCTTTTGACATTTCAGATCCAGCTGTACAAGTGAAGGTTGTTAGCTTTTCATATCAAGCCTTTACAACCATTTTATGTCTTATACTTCTTCAGTGAAAATGTATACAAAGTCTTGTTTTACGAAGACTTCTAAAGTAGGCAATGAATTCATGAGTGTTATTGAAATCACAGGTGCTGTCTAGAATCTTGAGACTCAAATAACTGAAACTTCTCCTGGTTGGTATGTGCACAGCAATTAGAAAGGGAGGTATGCAAAGAGGGAAATATGCTCCTGATGGAAATTTTAGTATATTTTTCCCCATGGATTTTGCCTCATATCCCAGAGACCTTTGGTAGTTATCACTCAACAATTAGCATTCGTGTTGGTATGCCATTGATCACAGAACAAGGTCTTTCAGCCAGGGTACTGGAAGGTTGCACTTTGGAACTAAAAATTCAAGATCCAAACCATACTGGCAATGATCAGAACACTGGAATTGTGTTCAGCCTATTTCTTTTCCTTGTCTTTCCTCTTTTTTTCTGATACAATCTTGTACGATACCATAGTGCTTTGAATTGACAACAAGAAGGGTAGAGTTCTCTGTATTGACAGAAGTGGAAGTAGGCAGCAGGTGTCCACAAAGGAAGATGTGTACAATAGCAAAACCAAATCATATCTCAGTGAAGTCAGAAGGAGAATTTCATTGGCTTCTTTGGAGCTTGGACAAGCCAAGAATAAACATGGCAACAGAATACTATAAGCAGGTTCATCCTTTCATGTCAAGGCTAACTTCTAAATCACATGACATCATCCTTTGTAGCATATCTAAGATTGTTTCTCAAAAAGCCACAATCTATTTCAATGTACTACTGGGTATCCTTCATAAAGAATGCCACCACATGGAAAACAAATTCTTGAACGATTGGAATGGTAAACTTATTTGCTGTAGACTTAAATAAACCAAGTAGCATGGACAATTACTAAGGAAAAAATCTTCAAACACAATGCTGGCATATGAAATTCTAGTTCTTAGTAATAACCACTACAATAAGAGAGAGGATTTTAATAAAAGTTAATAAAAATTAGCTCTTCAATAGGATAGAATATGCTGTACTTTTTTCACTTTAGATTTATATAATTTTCTCCAAGTCAACCTTTCATGTTTTCATCTTTAAATTTTCCAGTTCTGCTATTTTTGCATTACCACTTTACAACGAATAAATCAGCTTAATTAGTGTCAACTAACAGAAATAAAACATTGATACAACTTAGGAAAAAACAGGTTTTTTCAGGTTGCCCACGGAAATGGTGAATAGCACAAATTCATTTTAGTTTTGTCTACCTAAATGTATAAATCGTCATTCATCACTGTAACAGTACAGACATCTTATTTATCTTTGTTTTTTTAGAGAGAGGGAGCTGGGGAATGAAGAGAGTAAATGGCTTTACTAAGGTCGTAAAGGAAAGCCACAGTGAGGCTGGGAAGTTTCAGACTCAGTTGCCAAAGAAACAAAGAACACAAATCAAGAATACATTGTGCAAATTCGAATTTTAATAGTATACATATGAATTTAAATCAGTGTATATTTTTGAAGATCTGAGATAGCTTCAATTAACTTGTAAAATAAATTGCTAGAAAAAAGTGGAAGCTGACATTTGATTTGGGAATCTTGATTCACAGGTTGATTAACCAATATGCTGGAATTTGGAAGTATTATAAAAGCACTTTATATCTAACAAGAAAAGGCAAAGTGAATTAAAATATGTCCTAATAAATATTTTTAACGGGTTTTAGCATTTCATCTCTCCAGGCTTAAACCAGTCTCTAGCTAGAGAACAAGAGGAGTTGAGATGTAAGAAGAAATTATCTTTTCTTCTGTAAAAATCTGGCAGTTTTACCTCTATTCTCAATCAGAGGTGTGCATAGTGTAACATTTACTGTAAGAATATTTAATAGGTCTGGATTGCCATCTGTGAAATACATAAATTGAAATCATTAATCTTTCCCAACACTAGTTTATACATTCTACATTCGCATTGAAAGGGAAGAATTGGTGTTTGTGACTAATGTGTAGCAATGTCTGATTTCTACATAAAAGGATTCTGCAGCTACAGCAGCTGTCATAGGTTTAGTAAGAAGATGCAAATTTAAATGAATTTAGATGCCTCGAAGGTGTAGAATGTCTGCAGGCCTATCTTTGAGCCAGGAGGAAAAAAAGCAATCAAACTGTTCCACTTAGCTTGGGTACAAAACCCAGTGTTTTATATCTGCAAGTAACTGATGAGTGAAAGAACCTTCTTTGGGTTTGCTAATGTATGTTTACACAACTGTATTTGGAGAATTCTGGTTAAAAATATGATTACTTAAACAGAAGTGTTCTACAATAGCAGACATCCCTGATAAGTTGGAAGAGAGGCGTAACTTCGAATGAAATAGTGTACCAAAGGAATTCTAAACACAAGAGCCTATTGCCATGGAATTTCCTGCCAATCTTGCACATGCAAGACTTGAAAATATGGATGACCATCCAGTGCATGGGCTTATCCTCCATCAGTTTTTTTTTGTCATCTGAGTAATCCATATTTCATATGTGAAGTGTTTCATTGACTGCAGGGTATTCGTAGGTTTTCAACAGACTAGTTTGTCCTCAAAAATAATACATGGAGAACAGAAGCAAAAAAGCTACAATATTAGCTCAGTTAATGTGCACAGGAGAAGTATAGACACAAGATGCCCATCTCCAAAAAATAGCTTCCTTGCGTGCCTATTTCTTTTCGTAGTGCTAAATGACATTGAAATTCTGGTTTTAGTCCTAGTTAAGATTGGATGAGTTACTGGTATAAATCCAGCTGTGACCATTTTTATGGATTGATTCATGCTTCCTTGTGCTTCCCTGTCTGTCTGTTATTCATGTTTTCGCTTAAACAACAGGTTTTTTTCTCTCAGTGTACCCAGTGCGACTGGCTCTGACCAAAACATTTGGGAACTAAAGCACAAATGTACTTGCAGAGAGAAATCATTAGCTGGAAGCAGCAGAGATTTAGTTCTAGATAAAGCTCTTTACCTAATAAATGAAAGCTGAAAGTAGAAGAAACGTGGCAGCATCTTCACCCTTCACATTAAAGTAACCTTGAAATAACCCAAGAACCTTGGATTTGCTGGTTGACTGATGAGAAGATTGTAATTATACAAAATGATCCCTAACCTACAAGAGACATTTGAAAAGTTTAGTGAAGGAAACTCAGGCTGTTGTCCAGGCCTTATGCTATTAAACATCTTAATGACATTAAGTCAGTTCCCAGAGGGATCATAAATTGACTGTTTATCAACTTAGTCACGTACACATGCTTGCTAATTTTTCAAGTATTTTAAAACCAGTTTCCAATGTTTTACTCAAACTATTTATCTATTGCATTTGTAACTAAACAATTCACCTTAATGACTATCACAGGATTAGAGTAAAATTCTTCATAAATCCTTTTCACCTTTCTTTCCCAAATAGCTAAATTTCTTTTCAAAGATTGAATTTAACAAGCATCTTTAATTAAATTGTGGTTTATCTGTCGATTTAGGGTTATAAGAATTGACATAATGGAACATATAAACAATCTATCTACCTCATCATTCATCTAATCCAATCTATGGCCTATAATCAGAGAAAAACAAAATTAATTACTAATGTGCTTGGACAATATTAGTGAACTACTATGGGAGATGCTTATGCCTGACACTCCTGCTGTGACCAACCCCAGAATAAGAAAAGTCGATAGATTTTAATTTTTTTTTTAATCTACTTCTAGTGCATACTTTATTCTTAGACCTCATAGTGTAAAATGCTGAATGTTTCTCATGAAATGCTGAGTAACCCCAACTTCTATCAAATTAAAATGATCCAAGAATCGTGGTTCGTGTAGGTCAGATTAGAAACAGAAGAGCTTAAGCTGTTGAATGTCTTCACTATTCATCTTTCATTTTGACATTCTTTATACTTCTGCATTTCAAATTACCATTCGCTGCTGTTTGTATGTATTCTGCTGGGATGTCATTTGTTTATGTGCATTACGTTAATTATACTTTTGCTTTTCTCTGTGTGTATTTCTCTAGGAATTTTTTTTTTTTGTCTTTGGTATAACTGCACATGCACACATGCATGCTGGGCTGATTTGAATGACAGAGAAGGTGAGACTAAGTAGCAGCCTAAGTAGGATTACATTCTCACCTCTCATCTGTTAAAAAAGACAGCTATTCAACCCATATTCCTAGGTTGCGTAGAGATAATGTATATCCAAATAGAAGGGATGACATTATCAGAAGGTGTCACACAGGTGCAGTAAACATTGTATCAGGAGTAACTGCAATAGAAGGTATGATGTCCTGACAGATTTTAGATCGGAATCGTAAACTAATGCTCCTTCTGTTATGATTATTCTTTTTGTTTTAATGAACCACTTCTACAGAAGATGAACACACTCCTTTTCTGGCTGTTTCACCTTGACAGTTAGTGTAATTCATCGCAGTGCACACATGAGAGTTACTAAGTACAGAGCAAATGAACTTGGTCTAATGCAGAAATAATATTAAAATTTAAATTTCTGTTTGAATGTTTTTATTGTGGAAATATAATGATACAGAATCTCACAGGATACAGAAAAATTTCTTAACGGCATGGTGTGGTTTGACATCAGACAGTTTTCATTGCTGTCTTAAATTGCTTTAATTAATTGTTATTATCTGTGTGCTTTATCTTGAAAGTGTAAAATTCAGTGCAATGACTCTACCATGAAAAGTATTTTATGTGATTGTTTTTCTTTGGAGATGGATAGAAACTTTGCCAATTAGATTAATGGGTTGCAATTATTTGAGCTCTGTCATTATACATATTTATCCATGATTTCCCTACTCTTTAAAAAAGAAGCAGATGCAGTATGAAAGTCCTACAAATTATTTTTCAAGTGTCATCCTCAGTGCAAGGAAAGTCAACCCTCCCTTGAGAAGAGAAAAAAAGCTAAGCTGTTCTAGGCACTAAATGCAGTATTGCAAGATCAGTGTAACCATGAAGACATAATCCATGTCCATTCTGTTAATGACAAGATTACTCTGACAGAGTTCTGTGTCAAAATCACATAATACCTCCTCTTTTTGGATCCTGAGTTGGAATTGGGTCTCTGATTCCTGAAGGGAACTCTCAACAGTCTTATAAGTAGTATTCATAACTTTAAATGAACTTCTATGGACTGTGGTGGAAAAGTACATGAAAATGTGAGGTCTTTCTAGATTTTTCTAGTGTCTGTTTAACGGTTTATTTTCTTATCCTCCTACTGAGTTCATATCTGCTATGAAATTGAATTTCAACAAAAATAATTCATTCAGTTTAATTGACAATAATAAACCAGCTTATATTAAAATTTTGGTCTTAACACTTTCTGAAATTCAAGGTCTTCCTAGCTGTTCACATTGTTATGAACAATTTATTAGTTTACAATATTTCAGAATTTATGTTTGTATTCACATGCTGTAAATTAGAGGAATTTCTTCTTTAGACAATAGGAGCAATTTCCTTACTAGAAAAATTCCCTATTAATTTCTTCCCCCCCCCCGACAATGCAACTGATAAATACACGGATGAGATGCAAATTGGTATTTTTTGACTGAAAATCTTGTATGATTCTTCCTATTGTGCCTACATGAGTTTTCCTAAAACTTCTGAGGTATTCCTTGATTTCTATTGGAGTTTTGCCATTCAAAGTTTCTTAAAAGTGGACACATTTTTAAGTCCTTGCTAATGTCTTTCAACATTTGCTTAAACTAGAAAGGGATTTTGGTGCAGATACTTTGTTGTTACTTGCACAGAAATCTAATAAGATTTGTATGCAATAAATATGCTTCATTACAGAAGTAGTGCACAGCTCTAGAAACACATCAAAAGTGGTGATATGGGACAGTGGTCAGTGGGTGAGTGTTGTGTATTGCAGTAGCCACAGAACAGCTACTGATGGAAATTGTGCTACATACTCCCTGCATACCCAGCCCACCAAGCGCCCTGCAGCAGAGGCTCAGCTGTGGTGGCCCTAGGCCACCAGCTACACCTCTTGGGGCTTCAATTCTCTTACACCCTGTGCAATTTGTTGGAGTGGTAATCCTTGGAAAGCACTAATGCCAGAAGAGAATTCAGAGTGATAGCAAACTGCAAAAGAGCATAGCAGCGTGGCAAAAAATCTTAGTGATGTTGAATTGCATAAGCATTATGTCAAAGAGTAGGGAAGAGGGTGACAGGGCTTTCCCCACGAGGAGCTGAAAACTCGGTATTGCGTTAGGCACTGGTACCAGGGTACCACAAAGTGCAGGTAACTGAGAGGCCATGCAGAGTGCATCAGGAAGTTTTCTGTCTTTCCTAAACAATGCTCCCTACTGAAATTCATGAGAGTAGCACTACATCCTCTTCCACAGCTGTAGTGAAAGCCAAACTCTTTTATTATGTTCATGGACCATTTCCATCTGAAATTGCTTAAGCAACTGAGAAGGTGAGATTTCCTTTATTCTACCATTCTTTCTTTTCTTTTTTCCTAGATACCTACATATGTTTTTCACTTGTTGCAAATATTTTGATGTGTAAACCTCAGTCCTCCACTGGTAGATTTGTCAAACCAACCTCACCAGGGAGTATTTCAACTTCCAGCTGGAGCTTTATCATTCCTCATATTCAATACATTAATATAAGGAGGAAGAAGAAGAAGAAGAAGAACAACAACAACAACAAAATCTATAACAAACAACAACAATAATAATAATAATAATTACTAATAATACAACTAAGAGTCTAGTAGACAGACTTGAGATTTAGGTTTTTTTAACAGTAGCAGAATGTCTTGTTATGCCATGAAGATTTAGGCATCCCAATTCTAAAAACATGAGTCTGTCCAAAGCTTGAGAAGATGTGGACAAGGAATATAATAAATTAGAAGAAGGATGGGATGAAAGGAAGGAATTTAAGCAAAATTTAAAAAATATATGCTATAACAGAAATCAATACATAACAGTGACAGCTAGAACAGAATAACCTCTCAAAAGAGCAAGGTACCATACCTGAGTCATTAAAACAGGTCTCATGTTTACTAAAGTTTGTCCAACTTAATTTCCCATCACTTTGGCACAGTATTTTTTTCTTACAGTTTTCACTCGGTATGCCTAGTTTGCTCAGTGCTGTGTGTTTCACAGTACTGTGTAAGTCTCTATTTACCCTACATGGGAACATTAGACTACATGTGAAACTTCATTAACAGTGCATCTTCTCCCCTCCACGCCTTTAAACAGGATTCCTAATTATTTTCAGTTCCCCCCCACATTATTCCAAACTTCTTCAGCTGTTTTAAACACTATATTTCAAACTAAAATAATGATTCCTTCTCAGTTAAGCGTATTTTGTGTATTTTAAAGGTTATCATTATCTCCAACAATTACCTCAGCCATAAGGAAACAGATTTGGAGTCAGTGGATGTTTCACCACTTTGAAGATTGGTGCTGACTTAGGCACACTGCTAACAAAGGTGGATAATTAGCGTTATTCCAGGAGCTGAAGCATTTCTCTGAGTCACAGTTTCACCTTGCATTCTTCCTGATTGCTATATTATGGTAATTTAGGGCTGCAATAGCTCAAATATTTTAAGTTGCAGAATGTGGCACTCCACTTCTTTGTGGATACTGATTGGGGAATGGAGGGAGGGAGGGGGGGAGAAAGGAAGGAAAGAAGGAAGGAAATAAGGAAGGAGAAAGGAAACAAGGAATGGAGGAAGCAAGGAAGGGAGGAAGAGGTCAGCAACCTTGTTGACTTTGCTTATGCAAGTGAAATTACTCCAGAGAACCTGAACAGAGATATAGTGTGGTCCTTATTATACATATTTGTAGGCAGAGTGACAGCCTAAACCTTCATTTTGTTTCTTTTCTGTTTTCCACTGGGTAGGCATTTAGTCTAGCAATATTATTTGTAGAATGTATGTACAGATGTCACTTAAAAAAATTATTTATGGTTGCTAAGTCACTCCAGAAATCCCCACTGCATGTGCCTGTGCATGAAAACATTGTTACATGTCATGTTTGGCTTTGTTGCCTAAGGGTGATCTGAGTAGCAGGGTTGAACATCCTAGTCTCTGAAATTTCCTATTTACCTCTGATGGGAGACTGTCTGGTTAGTTTGCCACCTCTAATATGGGTCAGTAACTGTCAGTACTGGATATTATCAAGCTCTTTGTAGCTGAGATAAAATTAATAACAAAAAAGCACTCTCTGGTCTTCTAATTAATCCCACAGGACAGTAAAAGCTCATTTAACTTAGACATTTAGCTGTCGGCAGCGTCAGGAAAAGCTGGTTTCACTTCACTGAGCTGAATTAAAACTCCACATTAATGGAATTAAAGCATGTTGCCTTCTTAAAGTCTTACATCCATCAAAGCAAAGACTTAGCAGCTTCATAAACAACTGCACTGCTCCCTTCGGTCCTTGACATAAGAAACAACATGCTGAGAATACATCATAAAACCAGTGTCAGCAATCCCGTCACTCTCCTCCAGTGGAACTTTTTCAATATTGCATTCATCGGCCTTTTTTCTCTTAGAATTGTGAATAACAAACACAAACTGAAGCACAGGAAGTTCCGTCTGAACATGAGGAAGAGCTTCTTCCCTCTGAGGGTGACGGAGCCCTGGAACAGGCTGCCCAGGGAGGTTGTGGAGTCTCCTTCTCTGGAGATATTCAAGACCCGCCTGGACAAGGTCCTGTGCAGCCTGCTCT
>Ga0065711_1032922_pt1 | contig 26426 bp, 8 predicted proteins | sample Hoacrofraction12_FD_59098 | JGI IMG/M metagenome (GOLD analysis project Ga0065711, IMG submission 59098) | Hoatzin crop microbial communities from Cojedes, Venezuela - Epithelial fraction 12 v2 (version 2) | ecosystem: Host-associated > Birds > Digestive system > Esophagus > Crop | place... | reverse complement strand
GGCTAGCCAGGGAGGTTGTGGAGTCTCCTTCTCTGGAGATATTCAAGACCCGCCTGGACGTGGTCCTGTGCAGCCTACTGTAGGTGACCCTGCTTCGGCAGGAGGGTTGGACTTGATGACCCACAGAGGTCCCTTCCAACCCCTACCATTCTGTGATTCTGTGATTCTGTAATATCTGGGTTTGGGAGGTTGATTTGAATAAAGTAGTCTCTGCAAACTGACCCAAAACAAACCTTTTTTTCCTGAGGTTATAAGATTATGAGGTAAATTAACTCTACTTTGTCTCTCACTGCAAATGGAAGAGAGTAGAAAGGATTTTCCTTCTGTCCTCTCTGTCCAAGATCAAGCAAAAGTATGAACACTTTTTACATGATGATCTGCCTTCAATCAGCAAAACTTTGCAAGCCTATTGGCTTAGTTGAGTGTTAGAGAATGAGTCATTCAATATACACAGAACATTTTGCATGTATAAATGATAACACACAACCTGACCACACCTGTACAAGGAAGAGCAAGTGTCTTTAGTACATTCAGAAGCATAGCATCCCAAGCGTAGTACTATAGCTATTATGGTATTGGCACGGATATATTAAAAAAAAAAATAATCTACTGGATGCAGAACAGAACCATGTGCTGATGAGTGACAGAAGTCATCAATAACAGCTGTGTCCATACTGTTGAGTAGAACAGCCCCAGGAAACAAACCTGAGCATTTGTACTGCTTAGTTTGTCCCTGGTCTGGTTTTGGTGCATGCCAGTTAGCGTTCTCCTACCATGCACTGGCAGTTTGGGTCCTAGCATATTCTGGGGATCCCTCCCAGCAGGCAGTAGAGATCAGACTGCATGAGAACTGGCTCTCCATCTTACCTGGCGGGTTTAGATCTTTGAAGACCTCTATGTCCTCATGCTAAACCCAGCTCATACGAACAGTTTCACATATGTAAGACTGCTTCTGCTTGTCTACAGAACAGTTCTTCCAGTATTAAAACACTTTAAACTGATAAAGATACACAAAAAGTAAAAATTAAACCTTAGGGTCACTGGGCATTACATCGGGCCCAAAGCAAACATAGCAGCAAGCACACACAGTCCAGGGAAAGTGAAACTCTGCCTCAGGGCCATAAAACTGGACATAATTTTACTCAGTAGCACAGGTGAAGGCAGCTTCCAGCTGCCTTGGTATTCTCAGGTGCAGCGCTGGACTCAGTGCAGTTACAGACTTTGTCCTCAGGAGCTCTAATGTTGGTCCCTGTCTTACATGCAATACGCTTAGGTGTGTCAATGTGGTCCAACAGACTGCTTTGGTGTTGAGACACTGCTCCTTCACTGAATGGAGATGGATTTGGGATAACCTGGCTTAGACTGAGGCTGCTTTTAAAAGTGATTCTTGGTGTGAAACCATCTGTGTGCTTCAGCCATCACTTTCAAAAGCCCATGGATCTATCTACATGAGCACTTAGCAGCACTGTGATTTATTAGTTGCTAAATTCCCTCTTTATGTACTTGAAAGATAAACGTTCAGCCCTGAAAAAGTAGCAAACACAATCTCTATCGTTTATTAAGTGTACTGGGACTGCAAACCTGCCCTCAGAATTCTTCTGATATAGTAATAAACGTAAAATTCAGTCACTAGGTGTTTGTGTTCTGCTTAACTTTCAGCTAATTCTCAGCCCACGACACAAACACTCCTGTAGACACTGGGGAGGAACAGTGGTTAGTGTTTGTGTTGTACTGGGACTGGGGGAAGGGGATACTTGATGGGCTTTCACAGCTCAACCAAGAAGAACTCTGGCCTCATCTAGTCAGTGGTTAGTTGACTTCCCCAGTTTTATATGCAAAAGAACATCCTTTTAGGAAAGGATGTGGAGATATTTGGAGATGTTTGGATTTAATATCTTATTTTGGAAGGTTTGTCATTTGTAGGATGCAGATGAACATACAGCCCCCTACCCCTCCCCCCCCAAATTACACAGAAGTCTCGTATCAGTATACCGCCTTTGATATTACAGTGTTCTTAATGCTTTTGCACATTTTTATTGATTTATATAATTTTATTAACAATTATTGCTTTTTAATGAGGAACTTCCAAAAATTGCTTATTCAGTCATTCAGTAGCAATCACTGAGACAGCATAATTTCATAGCAAAAGCTTCCGACAACTTAAATGATAGTTTAGATGTGTATAACTTTGTACTTCTCATGGAACAGAAGATTTATGAGACAGTATCACTGTACTGAACTCTGCCCATCTATCCTTATCAAAGTTCTTAGCCAAACTTCTTCACTACCTCACTCTGGAAATTAGTAAAGTTTGAGTATTTCAGTTAAACTGACAATTAAGGCTCAAATGGAAATTCAATTGCTTTGTTTAAATTTGACTTTAAGCTGTTATTAAAGATGATATGACTTGCATCAGTTTTTCAAATTACACAGACAATTAAACTTCATTGGAATAATGTTAATTGTGATCTATTTTTAATAATGTGTTTGCATTTACACAGAGTCACTAGCAAAAACATCTTCTACATCTATGAGAGCTTAATTTTTTATAGCACATCATTAGCTCCTGTTTTATAAACCAGCCATGATCAACTGATTTCAGTGTTTACTGGGTAAAGAGCAGGCCTAGAATCCTTAATTTCTGACTAATCGCCTTTGGATCAGATACCAGCAGTCTTTCCACTGACTTTCAGTGGGCTTTGGACAAAGCCATTCATGGAATATTAAGCAGAGACTGTAACGACTTATTTGCTTTTTGTATTCTGACCAGAGCAGTTTTACAGTTTCACTGCCTGAGACACCTGAGATAGCAGGTTCATTTAACAACTGAAACATGATTTGCATTTCATTAATGCAGTATTTTTCAAGCCTCCGTTTCAGTAGTCTGTAGACCCATTCTTAGCCCTCGTAAATCTTGTGAGCATGAATGCCTGGAGCGGGACGGACTCACACCCTGAAGGATCTGGCCATTTATCTCTTCAACCAAATTTGTAATGCTAATTAGGCATGGTCACAATGACATTTTATTTGACATTATGATAGCTTCACTAGCAGACTTAAAAGCATAGATGTGAATATTCTTTTGCTAAATGTGTAAAAGAAAATAATACACAGAAAGCATTATTCCCCTCTGACTCTCGGGGGTAAAGGCAGTGCTCAAATATGTATTTATGGTAAGAAACACAAAAGAGAAAACAAGTTGTATAATTACATCAGAGAAAGCTTCACTGAATGAAGAAACAAAAAGCCTTCTGGCTTACAGTGCCACTGTGGGGACTCACAGCTTTACAAACAGAGCTAAATGGCAGCTGTGAGCAAGCTGATGCCACAGCTTCAGAAACTGGGAAGCTCTTTCTGCCATGGTTGAAATTACAAAATTTAGGCTTAAAACCCAGTTCCCTAAAGGCTACAGGCACAACTATTGCTACTTCCTTCCATGCCGTCAAAAAAGATGCTAAGAAATGTTATTTCATTTTTCTAACATCTGCCTTACTGTTGAAACCGCAATGCTTCAAGGAGGATTTCATGTTGGCAGCTAACAGACTGCAGGAAAGACTTTGGATGGAGAGGTCTTGCTGCCCTGCCCGGCCAGCTGCTGAGCCACCCACTGTACGGCATCCAGCCAGTGAGCTCCAGAGGGAAGGTGAGGTCCAGAGGGAAGGTGAGGTCCAGAGGGAAGGTGTGATCCAGAGGGAAGGTGAGCTCCAGCACCTCTGCCTCCCAGCTGCATCAAGAAACACGCTCTGCCCATGGGGAGACTGCAGCCAGGAGGCCATGCACCCACAGGTTCCCACAGCCAAGGGTGAAGCATCCAGGTTTTTTTCTCAAAATCCATTCTGCAGTTTCCACAGCCATACAAGCGCTGCACGGGGCAGGCAGTCATCCTGCCACGCCACTGTGAAGGGGACCAGGAGCTGGGTGCAGGTGTTGTGCTGCTCCTGGGCTCTGTCCTGGTCCCCCAACAGCCCTGTCGTGGAAAAAACAGCTTAGACTAGCCAGAGCTGTCCTGATTCCTGAAGCAAAAGAAGCCTGTCATCTGTCCAGGCAATGCTGACGAGCAGATCCTAACAAGGCACTGACTGTTGATTTTAAAAACCACAAAACCAGAAGTTAGATTAATTTAAGTCTTGACTGACTTTGTCCTGAAAATTATTTCTCTCGTTAGACCAGACAGTCGTAACTTGAGGTTGCTTAGCATCTCTAATGCCTACATACAAATACTCCAAACTAATCTGAATATGTACAGCTCTCTACAAGGTCAAAGAGGCAATATAAAATGTGAACTTTCAGCTGTTCTTGGAAAGTAAGACCCATTATTTATCTTTATAGCCACTTATAAATTATCATAAGTAATACTGCTTCAGAAACTTCAAGGTGTTCTTTGCTCCAGGAGGAAAAAGAAAATCCAGCATTTAAAGTTCATACAGATGCCAAGAGCCAAAATAGTTTTTCCTTCCCTAAAATTTGTCATTATACTTAAAAGACAGATGGTTGCTAATACAAATAGATCAGTGGGAGCTGCGCTAATTCTCCATGATAAGCTTTCCTCTGTCATAAAAATGGCAATGCGAAACTCTCGAGAACCACCTCTGCTCCGTGGTATGCTTCAAATGGGAGAAACAGGTGGCCCAGTCCACGTCTGTGACTTTCGCTCCGAAGTGCTAAAGTATTGTAATCAATGTCTGCAAAGCCTTTACAAATGTTTGGGTAAAAGATGCCAGGAGATACTGAGTGTGAATATTAGCCACAACGGACATTTATTACCACATGGTATTATTTTATAGAAGCTCAACACTGTTACGGATTTCTCACAAGTGAGCACTTGCCAGCAAGAGCAAGATCTTGGCTAGCTCTATCCCAGGCTTTCTTTCTAATGCCATTTCCCAGCAACACATTTTCTTATGGCTGGCCTCATCTAGACTGTCATATTTTTGAGCAGGATTTCTCATTTAGCATTTGTGCTGCAGTTACCCCATTACAAGTCTTCCCACACTTGTAAAGGATGCAAAACACAGTTGCTGTTCCACAGAGGCATATCTTTTTGGGGTTCTTCTGAACACCACTATAGATCTGAATGGTTGGAAAATAGCATTTAGCAGAATTTAATCCTTCCCTTATGGAGGCATGGCATCCAGCTTACTCAAAGCTCTCCAGCAGACTGTCTTGGGGCATTTGTGTGCCTTTCTGCTGAGAAGCACCTCAGAAACATTGGTGCTTTTTACATCCTGGCCATCAGTCAGAAGGGCTCTGTTTTAAAACACCTCCAGTCTGAGTTTTCCCACGTGTGTTATTCAGGCAATGCACAGGGAAAGAGCTTTTCCCCCCCAGTCTTTTGTTCCTGAGGGCAGGTAGCAATTCAGCTTTTGACAGCAGCAGAATCAAAATCGTGGCAGCACCTGTGAGCAGACAGACAGTGTGTACACTTAGGGCTTGCTGAGCTCTGCCTCCTTGGTCCTGGCACTCCTAACATCTGCAGGAAGACACTGTGGTAAAGAAATTCTGATAACACACCAGTGTGCTGTTTAAGTAGCTACCAGAGCACTCTGTGTGTGTGTTTCTGCTAATGCAAGAACTCTTCTTAGTCTTTCAGAGTGATTACTAATGACTCTAGATCAAGGATATCAGTGTGATCAGGCTGCAGTAACATGATGTTACTTGGATTATCAAGAAATCGCAGTTCAAAGGCTGCTGAAAAAAATAAACATAGTTGTATTAAGGATCCCCAGCAGTGCTATCACAGGATGATAGCAGAAGCCTTAACACTGCAAGCACAGGATGGCACCAGAGCTGCCAGGGCTAAAAATCACAACTCGCCAATGGTCAGCTACTGGTCACTAGGAGACTGAAACCTTAAGAGCCGAGTTAAACTGAGTTCACGGAGAGTGAAGAACAAGTATCCAATATGTAATACGTACTAGATACCACAAATCTGGATATAAGGAAGAACTGCAAACAGTTGAGGAATGGGCAAGTAAATACAGCAGACATGCAGTCAGCATCAACAAAAACACAGAAGTGACCAAAAGCAAACCCGGAGGAGGAAGAAACTCCCACCATTACAATAAGACTCTTCCCTTTAGAGATCCTGGGACACAGATGACTGGTCACTAACAACCCCCACCCCCTGAAAACAGGGAGGTGTGGGTTGTTACTTGGTCTGTCTCCCTAAAGATTTGTGATGCTGTCCGCAGGACCCGGTGCACGGAGGGATGAGCCCAGCATCTGAGAAAAGAGATTCAGGAGCTGCATGCACAACAATTTGAACTGTACCTTTACTGAGAATGAGCTGTAGTACATGGATAATTTGCCTATAAGTGTTACCACCATTGGGACCAATAATACTACTTTGATAAGACTGCTAGGACTTTAATTAGCTTTGTATATAGAAAGGGTTTCTAAAGCTCACGTTAATTGTATGCGCTGTTTGCTCTGATGTCTCGCTCTTGAGGACTACTGTTAACATAGTGCAAGAGCTGACAGAGAATTTGGCAACCACGGCTGTAATTACAAAGCTCATTGCCAAGCATAGCTCCACACTGGGCTCCTTGGCACGTCACCACTGCCAGGCTCCTGAGGGTAAGGGACTCTCAGAAGGGCATTCCCATCCTTGCCCTGTTACAGCAATTTCCACCTTCCCATCAGCAAGACTGACACGTTGCAGCATACCACTAGAAAATGCTACTTTTTCACAAGCAAAACAGGCTATGAGTACGCTTTCTATGTTACGTAGATCTTCAGGCATGAGTATAATTCTGTCTGAACAAATAGAACTTCATTCTGGAAAAAAATGTAGAACATAAGGACAGAGGGTATGGAGAAGACTGATTCATGTAATGTTGGTAAAAGAAGTTTGATCCCATTTTACAAAAGCAGCTATGGTCCTTTCTGATATGCACCTGGTGTACCCACACAGCATTTAATCCAATTAGATTTTATCCACCATTAACACCTGCAGCAAGGAATAAAATCTGGAGCACTGTTTTCACTCACCAGTCCAATTCCAGCATGGCTTGAAAGTGTCTTCAACTCTTCCTGAGCACTTGCATACCCCACACCCTCAGTTCCTGCGCCCCAGCATCTTATTGTTTTTACCAACGACTATGCCTACCAACAGGCTGCGCAACCCCATCCGGTGTTCACAGCTCAGCAGAGTGAAAACAGGCCATTTGATCTTGTGGACAAATGGGGAAAGAGGTGGCGATTCAACAAAGAAACCTCCCCCGTTCGCCCTATGCCAATGCTACAAACCGACACTCAGGATTCGGTGTGCAAGGCTGCCCTGCTACAGGCAGCACCACCAGACACGGGACAGCCCTGGCTGCGGTGGGACTCCCTGCACTCCTCGCAGGGCTCTGGGTGCTGCTCCTCGAGGACAATGACCCGCGACCAAGTCAGCCTCTTCGTCTCTACGGGTCCCTGCCCGTCGGAGAAATACCCACAGGCTGTGCTGCAGGCAGTTGTGCATGGAGAAGTCACCGTAATGACAGCTGTGTGTGTTAAAACAGCAGTGGGAGAAATTAATCCTGACCTGTGTCCTGTTCCACAGAAAGCCAGCACCAGCTCATCATCGCCTCCTCTTCTGCTGGGCCTTGCTCTGGGCATGTTCCACAGGATTAATTTTACCTACAGGTGCATTTTGTTCTATATTGATTTTTCATATAAAAGAAAGCTGAGAATTAAGCTTGCAAAGACTGATCTCTTAACTCTCTTAAATGAGGCCAGGGTAGATTAAGTTAGTTGGTACATCTTTCTGAGGCTACACATTTAAATCATGCGTCTAAGGTGAATTCTTGTGTGTACTTGCTTAGCTTAAAATCAGGAACAGAATTTAAACATCTCCACTTGAGGTTTCTTTTTTAATACACCAAGGATGTAATTAGAAAGACGTGAAATTAGGAAGAAGAGTTATAATTGGCTCTCAGGGCAGGGGGTGAGCAGGGTTAAAAAAAATTGAAAAATCGAGCACCTCATAAAAACAAATACACTCTGTGTGCGGTGGGGCAGGGAGTTGACAGAGGGGACCAGCCGCCAGGACTCGCCATCCTGCGTGGCCAAGAAATGCCACTTGCTGCCTACCCAAAGCCCACGATGCTGCCCTGCCGGCCGGAATGGGGGGTCTCACCCCGCACTGGCACCCTCGCCTCACTGTGCACCTTTCGCTAATCGTGCCACGCAGGGAAGCTATTTTCCTCAGCAGGAGGAAGTTTGTTTGCATAAAGAAAATAAAGTGCTGCTCAACAGCAGCAGCTGTTGCGGGAGGAGAAAATAAATAAACTGGGAGGTGTGATGTTTGTTAGCTCCTCAGCTGCAGATTTACTGTCTTTCAAGAGAAGACCAGAATGTGACTTTTGAAAATGCAGCAAAGCCTGCTGGCTTATACTCACTGTAAATTTTTTAATCACTGCTCCCTATTTTTCTTCCCAGTTCTGAATTAACGCATTACAATAAAAAAAAAAAAACCCACACAGAAAAAACCAAAAACATATCCCAAGAGAGAACTGTGAAATTTAGGAGTTTTGTTGCAGTGTTTGTAAATTGCTTTTCTGGGCATGCAAAACACAAAATAAGGCATGATCCTGTAGTCAGGAAGAGCCTAACCCCCGCATCCACAGCCAAAAGCATTTGAGTTTCCAGTAAAGTGTATAGCAACTACCCACAAAAGTGTGTGACAGCGCAGAGCCTGTTACCAAGGCGCACAGGGAGAGGAGGTGGAGGACGAGGAGGAGGAGGAGGAGGAAGGGGCCCTGGCTGGCTGTCGAATATAGAAACTGAGCGATCTGGTTTGAAATCCCTGCCTTGTCTTGTGCTCCCTTTGCAAGAAAACCCCTCTCTGTAAAATGCGGATAAACCCCTCCGCAGTGCCCGGGGGTACAGATCACCACCGCGGCAGTGCCAGGCTTCTCGCCCCTTTGTGAAATGTCTCTCTGCCCATCTTAAGGCTTACAGCAAGATAAATATTTCACACCCTTTTACACATGGAGGGATCAGAGGGGAAAAAAAGAAGGAAAAAAGAAGAGTTTAAGTTACATGTCTTGGAGAATATACCAAGATTTTGCCAGAAGCAGAATCTAGGGCTCAAAGCTCCTATTCTTTCCCATGCTAGTCACAGCTGCCTCAATAGATAAATAAATTTGCAAAGTTAACAAACAGCCATTTATTTTATGAGTTATTGTTAAATAATTTGGGACTTTGTACCATTATGCCACTCACAGTGCACTGGTCTGTCCTTTGTCTGGAAGTGTTACCCATCCCACTGACACTTTCCGCATCAGGAACCCAAGTCTGCAAGCATTTGGATACTGTGATTTCCTCATTGGTTCTAAATGGATCATCAACTTACTAGTTATCCATCATATTCCAAAAGAGTCCTGGGTACAGAGTTATGAAATGAGACCTTACTCTAGCAGGTACTTCAATGAGCAGAAAGTGGTTTTCAGCAATTATTGTGGTGAGGGTTGGGAGAATACATCAAAAATCACCACCCCTGCCTGTTTCATCCTGTGATTTATAACGTGCAAGACCATCAAGTGAACGTTTACAGCTCCTAGTTCTGACTCAATTTTCTGCTTTCATCTGAACGCTTGACAGAAAAATACACAATACCATCACCTCTCTACTATGCACAAATATTTGCATAGATTACTGCTACCAGGTTTTCTTTTACTCTGCACCTAGCATGGACATTTAGAGCAGCAATGAAGTGATTGCACAGAGCTTGTAAATCACTACAAAATAGAATGATACTTCTTTATCCCTCCTTTGCGCTGGCCACCGAGTTTGGACTCAGTGGAGCAGTAATTGCTACTTTGTAGGTTTTAAGCAATGCATCCGTCCAAACGTATGTAGTATGTGATAGTGGGCACAGGCTGGAGATAAATATGTGACCACGCACACTGGGAAAGACAGCTTGATGGGGCCATCTGGCTGTACCGAGGATTCGTACTGTTGTCTGACAGCATCACTCACCAGAAGCTAGCACTAGCATGAGACACTGGTACTGGCCAGAACAAGTAATTCATTCTCTTTTCCTCTGGCTCTGCCTGTGGCAAGTGCAGTTGGTCCCAGTATCATGCTGTCAGCAGATGCTCATCAGCCTTCCCCTCTAAATCACTTTCCTGCTGCAATTGCATGAGCACCGTATGGAGAAATCACTACTGGTGGCAAAGGACCTCAACAACCGCTCCGGCTGCACCCGCTCTATCGTAAAGAGCGAGCTTTGTGCCGTACAGCCTTCCCTCCCTTTTTGCTATGCCACTGCTGCTCAGTGAGCAGCCTGGGGGCAAGCTCTGCAGCAGAGGCCAGCGCCGCAGCCGCTGGAGAGCTACATAAACAGCACAGCATCGAAAAAAAGATCTGGAAGTCCATACTGCATCAGACATAAAAGATCTTCCCTAGTTAATGAGAAACTCCACAGCATACGGACAAAAATAACTCAGCATAATGCTCTTACTAGCAAAGCCTTTGGTGTTGGGGAAGTTTAATATACTTTTTACCCTTGTAGAAAAAAATAGTGAGGAGTAGCTGGACAAACTGCTGTGATGGAATTAAATACCAAATTTACTTCACTGTAAATAAAGTGCTTCATCCTACCTATTTATGCAAAAACTTATTTGTACTGCTACTTTACATTTCTTGATGGGGAAAGGGAAAAAACTGTTGTGGCAGGTTAATAGGGGTTGGTTTCATGTATGAAAAGGCAATGAAAGTAACAGCAGCGATTTCACAGGCTGGATGTTATTGATGGGAAGAACGCTTTGCAGCACAGAGATGAGGGGAAAGGCCTTTACAAACCTAGTTTTCTTTTCAGTACTGGCTCTACCTTCTCTGCTGCAATCCCTTTAAATTTCTACTGCCTCTGTATCTCCCTCTTACAAAATATGTCTCCTCCTTAAAGTTATGTAGGATTTGCACAGCTCTGTGACAGCTGAAAAACACTACGCTCACTGCAAAGCACCAATTACCCAAGTATGTTGGGTATTTATTTTTTTAAGAGCTTTGTGCGTTAGGATCTGGAAAGGCTGCACATTTCTGTAAGTCAAAAGGACCTCAAATTCTCTGAATCAAATGAGTCAATAAACTGTGTCCTGTGCCTGAGCTTCCTACTGACATATGAGACATTTTCTTCCTCACAGCTCAGCTCTTCTTGCCTGGGCCCACGTGATGATGCGTATGGATGCTATGCTCTGTCTAGGTCAGCTCTTTAAACATGACATCAGCAGATGACTCATGAGTGATCACAGCTGACGAAGAGGCCCTCAGCGCCTGATAACGAATTCCACAAGCACTCTGACACACTCGGGCAGCCAGACCAAGCTCTCTGCAGGTAGGCTGAGTGCAGCTGGGGCAAACAGCATCTTTATTTGCGTAGCTGCAAATCCGAAAGCATCACATGTATTAATGGATCTGCCTGCATACCACTGCCCTCCTCTGCACTTTGCAGCTTATAAACTCTTAAAAGCACAGCAACCCTAACTTGTTTTGAACGGCACATCGTTAATTCACCGGAGCCACCACCCTTCCTACAGCCTTCACCAGTTCAGCGCTACAGACTAGTATCGCTGTTGAGTCTAGCACTACCAGTTCTACGGACTAGAAGAAATAATGGCATTTAGGAATTTAACAAACACGACAGAAGTTGTGAATTTAATGATCTGGGAGCCAGTCTCGAGTTATGCAAAACGCATTCAGTTAGGTATTCACAAAATTGCTTCAGCATAATTGTCGGCACGTGGATTGTTTGCAAACAGCTAGCACAAACTACTTAGTGTTAATCATTTGTTCCGTGACATAGTTAGTCATGCACTATTTCTGCTTCTTGAGTGGGTGATTGTATCCTCCTAAAGGAGAGGGTAAGAACCAGTGAAAATGAAGCGCGCCCTGGGAGTTCGACATGGATAAGCGCTTGCGATAAAATACAAAAGTGTCATGTCTCACTAATCTCAGCAAGACGTTTGCATCTATCTATCTCCACGCAAATACTCCGCGATGACTCTGCAGAGTCTGGTGAACCAAGCCTAGGGATGAGGAATTCACATCGACTATTTCTGGCGCCGCGATTCTTTTTAACTCTCTGAACACGGGGAAGTGTTGCAGAGGAGTATCTGATTCCCCCAGACAACCTGGAAGGAAGGGACGACAGACCACTGCTCCTACGAGTTTGGCAAGAATGTATGATCAAAGCTGCTGTCTTTCTCTGCAGGAAACGGTATTGCTTCAGGGAGAGAGCCTATAATAGAAAAATCACAAAAAACGTATATTCCCTAAAGAAACAGGAAAGTAGTTTTTGCTTTGCCCATTTCAGTTTTCTCTGTTTACATGATGCTAGCACTTGAATGCAATTCTTAGTCATTTTTCCAAAAGATAACTGGTACTTCTACACATTTCAGTGACCTGCGATGAAACTAAGGAAGGTGAAAAACCGTAAGCACTGAATTTTGATGTAATATTGCTTTGATATTTTGCATTGACACAGAGACTGCACTGCCCCGTCTGAGCAAGAGTACTGAAATACCCTGTAAAATTCCCTGCTTAATACCCTTTACCAGGTACCACACAGAACATCGGGTTATATTATTATTAAATTGGAGAGAAACAGCCAGCCAGCTGTGAGAATACTAGGGAGAGAGAAATGCTCACAGAAAGCAGGACCTTCTGTGAAAGGTCTGCTCTTCTTTTCTGAAAGGTAAGCAACGTTTGGAGACCACTCTTAAAATGACTGAAGATTTTACAGATGCTTGAGCACACCAACTGACACATATGCAGACTGTTAAACTGGGGGGAAGACACCAGGCAAAGAGGTGTGAAGGCTGTTGGAACAATGTCCTCTAAGCTCACGGTGAAGGCAAGGGGAACTACCCTACCAGGAGGGCAGCGCCAGTCTCCTGGCCCATGCCGTGTGACTGGAAGCACCGCTCAGGTCAGATAAAGTCCTCTGCTAAAAAAGATTCCACGCACAGCAGGGAACTTGCTCTCTGGGTTGGCTGTTTCTTCCCCTCACTGCTAATACTCTTAAAATACGATGGATGCCGCAGCACCGCACAACAGCTCCAATGGCAACAACATCGGCGTTACATTGGGCAGTGGTCAAACAGGCACGCAGACTCAGCGTGGAGTTACAGACAGGTGATGGGTTGCTGCTGGTTTTGACAGCCTTGGACAACTTTTCATGTTCCGCAGAAAACTTCTGACAAAGCAAGGAAATTCAGCTGGACTCCTCCATGCCTGGACTGGCAGACCAGTAACTATTCCAGTACTCAGCCCACATGTATTTTCCCATAAAATCTGAAGCGTGTTGGAGAAGACTGAATTTCCCATTTGAGTTCCCTGTTCAATGGTTAGACTGCACACTCATTTCTCCCCCTTATTGACAATAATAAGCCATTTTGCTGCTTATTATTCTCTAATAAGATTGTAACAATTTTAGATGACTCTCGGAAGATAAGCATTTGCTCCCATAGTGCTGGTATAATACAGATGCACAAAAAAGATGAATTGCCTGAATTATCTTTGATCTTAGTCAGTGAATGGCTTTCTGTAAATGTGTAAGTGAAGGGAACTCTCTGGTGAAAATAAGGCAAAGTCAGCTAAAATTAAAGGTTAAAGTTGATAGAAATGTTAAGTTCGCTTATGAATATAGTTTTATTATCACAGCAACAAGTCACAGATCCTGTTGGACTAGTTCCTTACCCTAAGCAAAGCCATACCACACTTAAATGAACAGGAAGTCTGAATATATTGGTTTGTTTTTTTTAATTACAGCAATTGCATCAGAAACAACACATAGATACTCACATGAATGATATGATTCGCTTCAGCTGTTCTTGTTCTCAACATTTGCTTTTCATGAACATTCCAGTAATCAAATTACACTAGGACAAATGCTCATAGAAAATGAACAGCAACATTGAATACTTGCAGTATTTGCAAGTTCCAGCTTCCATGTATATCTTCAATTCCTGTGTTTATCAGATTGGAAGAGCAAAAAAAAAATCATATGGTTTAGCCAAACAACCAAAACCGTATCGCTAGCCGGTCCCTATTCAACCTCAGTGAAGTAAAAGGAAGAGTTTTTTTCATACATTTTTTGGAAAGCTCTGGGATGCAGTTATTCCTAATGCTTATGTTGTTTGTGCTTGTTCCAGAAATTTAAGGTGTTTTTCAGGTAGAAAAAAACGTCTGTAATTATCAGACGTATTAGTCACTGTGAATTTTCACTTTGTTTTCCTCTTAAAAGTACACTTCTGGGGAGGAATACAAGAGCAGTATGATCTGGGCAACAAGTTCCCATTCGTCATCAAGCAAAGCATCTTTCTTATGCTAATCATGTGGCACGCTGCATCCCACCACAAGTCTCAATTTGCCATTTATTCTTTTGCTGTAACCTGTAAGGGCTGCGAATGCCCACGGAGGACATCGCGGTAGAGCTAACTTTCACATAACTACATGTTACATATTTATATGCACTGTCAAAATGGTGGGAAGATATGAAATTCAGTTTCACTGGAATCTAGCAGGCTGAGCTATTTATAAATAAGTGTCTTATTTTTGGTGCTCTTCAGAGAATGTGATGAACAGTGAGTGATGAGCAATTTATGTTGCTGATCATTTGTATCACAATGGAGCCTTGCGGTCTTTTTCTGGAGTCAAAATTTTGTTAATTTAGGATCTGTATTATCCTACAGTGGAACACAGAACCTCAGAACAAAGACCAAGGGGCAAAATTAAGAAAGGATGAAATAAGCATGCCACACTGAAAATGGAAGAGTAGGTAGAAAATGGTGTAGCTGTATAAAATTTGAGGGTTCCTGGGGATTCTGGACATCAATATTCAAAACAGATGGATCACCCATCTTTCTCAAAAGAAACTCTCAGTGTGAAGGAATCCTTTCCCAAAAGTATTCTGCACAGAAGTATTTTCTATTTACACAATGAAAGATAATATTAAACAGAATATGGCATGAGTGTGAAATAAATGCCATTGGAAGGATTACATGCTCTCAAGAGATCTGGGGGATATAACTGAATGAAAAAAGCAGGGTTTAATTAACAAGTGTGTAAGTACCCTATACTATGTAAATAATTCGTGTGTATACAAAGGTGATCATAAGGGTGACTGAATAATCACCATTTTGGCTTCCCTGTGTTGACTGCTGATGTAAGACTCCTAATCAGAGCCCACAAGAGTACTGTTAACTATAACAGCCTATCCAGCATATTTCTATACTGATACATTGTGATTTGAACTTTTAAAGAGGTGAGTAATAACGGATTTTTTTTCTCCCCAAAATCTCTGAGGAACAACACTGATGCCTCGTTTTATCATTTCCCCCCCATTAGCTCTGCAGTAGACAATTTTATAGATGCCAGTGGGAGTCTGGCATGAGCTGCCCTTCTGTGTAGTTGGAAGGTAGCTGGTAACAGCAGCAGATCGTTTGCCTGACACACCAGGCAGTGCAACTGCTTTTGCAGAACTGGCAATGAAGGGGAAAATGTGGAGATCACACAGCACCACACCACCTCCATCTGCGGTCCTGGAGCAAGGAAACACCACCATCCGCTACTGGTGTAGGCTGTGTGCATGCTGAATGACTGGGGAAAGAGAGGTGGCAGAGGAGCAGAGCCTTCCTTCAAAGCGTTGCTTGGTTTTGTACTCTGGAAACAAGAACAAGCTCCTGGAAACTCTGGTTCGCCAAGTGCAGCACGGCGCAATGACATCTGAAGTTTTCATGTCTCAAAGCTTAAACCAAAAATATCAATGTGTTTTCCCTGAAGTATTTACCTACGTTTGCCTCAAGGCTGTTACGGGGTATATATCTGTCCCCTTGGAGCTCTACAGTTTATCACCTATCACATGCAATTTAAACAGAGGAAACCCAGGCACATAACTCTTTCACCTTGCTGCCCTTCTAATGTAGGAGTAAAATCAACTCCATGGTATTAGTGTACTAAGAGAACGTAAATCACAGCTAAAACAGTTCAGTACATGCTCAGAAGAGGGCAGCTATCAGCTCCAAGTAAAGGTTACATCTATTTCTCCCATTCTCATGCTTATGCTGAGTAAAGTCCTAAAAGCAACTGTTCTCCTACAGAGAGCTGTTTAACCGGTATCTATGAGTCTCACAAGCTGAGAAAGCGATAAACAATCACACTTTCATCTAAAATAGTACCAGAAAATTATCAAACTGTGAACTTATAATACTCACTTTTCATCTGATTTGCAAAAAAGAAGTTCTTTCTAAGACGGTTTGAGTGAGTACGCCATTAAGATGAGTGTAACTGCTTTATCAGTAGCATCATTAAGAGAGCCTGGTGCATAATAGAGCTGCTCTTTCTGGCTATTAATTGCTATGTCTAATAGCTCTTCCCTTACAACAAATGCAAAACTTCATTTTTAAAATCATACTTTATGCTTGAAGATCTATCTTGTCTTTTAACTCTGTCTTAAGTTAGAAAGCCTTGTAAAATGTCTTATGCACAGCATGGGCAATCATTTCCTTCACAGTCTTAAAAAGAGCTGAAAGTGGAATAGTATGCCTTTAGGGAAATACTAAGAGTTTAAAATATGCCTGTGCAGCATATTCATAGATTTTTATAATGCATTTCAAATACTTTCCACATTGTAAAACAGGCTTTGAAAACTATCATCACAGATGAAAGGTGGTGAAGAAAAAGTAATAAAAATACTGTATCAAGAAAAGGAAAAATGGTGCCTGTGTCTGAATTGCCTAACATTTGACTTCTGCTGTATAATAACAACAATCAAACCATCACAGTAATTTCTCCGTTACTGTGCTTTAGTGGCAGCTGAGGGTGCACCTGCGTTCATGTTCACCCTTCTCTCCCTCCTCCCCCACCTCCCCATCTGCTGCCTGCAGCCACGCAGGTTCAGGTGACCGAAACACTTCAGATAAAAGTTAATTAGCTGGAACGCTGCACACCAGGTCTTTTCAAACCGCTGCCAAGTGGAAACCTTCCAGTCGGCTCCTGAGAGCTGCCCAGCCCACCATCCTGTGAGGGTGCAGTCCATCGCCAGGCAGACTCGGGGCAGTGGGCGCATCTGAGAGGTTCCACATCTCCCAACTCGCTGGCAAGGTGCTCACACACCCCGCAGAGACAGGCACAGCTGCTTGGCACTGCAGCCACACACACGCTCTCTGCTCGTACCAATAGGGTATGTATACGCTACAGGGATGCAAGACGCTCGTCAGCAGCTGTGTTGTACTACACTGTGGAGACGGATGAAAGGAAAGGGAAAGGATGCAGCAAGCTCAGCGCGGAGTGGCAAACATCAAGCCTGAACAGAGATACATTCTGAAACCCTGTCTACAGCCAAAACCAAGTCCCAAGGCTGGCTGCACATAACCATTTGGTTGCAATGCCCTGCAAAAGCAGCATGTAACAACGTACTGTGGTTTGTGGTATGCCGCGCTGTGAAGTCCCTTCTCAGTTCTCCATGCAGTTGTCCATAATTACCAAGAGTAACTTTGGTAGCTTGACGCAACAGCTGTGAAGCACTCAGGGCCAGATTGTGAACTTCTTAGTCACACTGACGAGGAGTCCCTTGCACAAATGGCTCTGCTCAAGTGTGACTCCCTTAATAAATGAATCATCTATCATTGCTGCCTACTCAGACTCAAATCTTTCTCCCAGTTCTGCTGTTACTTCCACCATCTGCACATCCTCTCCCTGTGGTGGTTAGAACAATCTGGCTGATCAATGGGATGTCTGGGAAAAAGGGGACACTTTCAGGGCCAGATCAGAAGTAAGGAGCAGTTGCTGACGTTCAAAGCTGCAATCCTAAAGCCACTGTCCCTTAACTTGCTCCCATTGCTTAGGAAATCCCTTCTGGGTACCGATGCTGTGTATATCCAAGCGCCCTTGGTCTGTCTCCCGGCGCTCTGAAATGCTGACCAGATGTCTGACCCCAGGTGCCAGAGCATCAGGTGGGACTATGTCCTGAGATGCCCACGTGCGTCTCTCCTCCTGTAATTCTCAGCACCAAGGAGGAAAAAAGGCTTCCACTAATTACAGCAGCTCAAACCGAGGCCTCACACCGAGGCTTTGCGAGAAGCTTCCCCTGGCAGCAGCAATAAACCACCACCTACTTTTGATCTAATCCCGATTCTTTTCACTGCTTCCTATATGTTGGCTTAGCACTTCCCTGGGAGGTCTGCACTTTTTTTGGGGAAGCATTACACACTGGAAATAACTGTCCTTAGCCAGGGATCAAGACAGATCTGCTAATTCAGCCCTGACTTGGGCAAGGTGTTTCACACAGTGCTTGGTGATCCCAGCACTTTGTACAGTGTTTTCACATAAAATTCGGATCCCTTGTTCTTATGCTTCTGGAATCACAAAAAGTAGAGAGACAGAGAAGGGCACCTCTTCCTTTTTATCTCAGTTATTTTCTCCTCCTCTCTCCCTGCGTCACTGACATTTATGCTTCTAGTTTTCTTGCTTCCTTTTCTTGTTTATTCCTTCTCTTTTTTCTGGCTCCTTTCAGCTGTTCAGAATAAACTCTGCAACACATAGCTGTTGGTATTGCAATGAGATTCAGTGTACTCTCTTGTTCAATCAAACTGAAAAGATGATCTTTCCCTTCTTGAAAAGCCCTGCAGTAAGACCTGCAGCAACACAGATTTATAGCCTGATTCGTCTTTGAAACACAAATCTAGGTTTTAAAAGAAACTGTGCTTTTTCCAGTTTTCTGCTAACTACAATAAGTACATAAACTCTCTCAATGCTATGCCTGGCTTTCTTTCACATCAAAAAATTACATGGAAATCCACGTAGGAAAAGAATAGAACACAAGACAAACATCTAATGGCTTAAAACTGTAACTACATCCAACGTAGCCTGAAGTTCTAATACTTTGAGCTTTCAGTATTTCAAGGGTTTAAATAGTAAGTAACTCATTAAATAAACCCTAGATCAGAAAATTTGTGAGTACGCGTTGAATTTAATTGTGAGCATTGAATGGAATAACATATAGCATGACAAGATTTTGGCTGTTTTCTAATCTCCACAGCTCTGCTTACCCAGGTTTGCCATGTATTAGTAGAAAGATGGGGTGTTTTCTCCGACTTTTATGGACAAATTCTTGGGGAAAGTTATACTGAACATCCCAACTTACATTTCTAGAGAGTGTTTTCTTTGTTAATAATATGTTCAGCACCATAACTTTTGTATTCATGTAACATCTGCTAGCAAACTGTCTTTAAATCTGTCTTTTTTGGCCAATTTTAATTTTTACTTAGTGAATAAAGATAAGTACTCTTTGGTGCTTCTTCTGACAATGCATGTAGTTCAGTAAAGTAACAATCAATGATTGAACCCTGTCATAGTTTAATTATTATCAACATGAGTTTGTGCAGTGTGTTATGAACGACTTCTTCGAGGCTATGCAGTGAGAAAGACATTGTTTTGTGAACACCCATGACAGCAAAAAAAACAAAAGAAAACATCATGTCTGGTATCGAATTCGATGTTAACGAAGCTATTTTTGCATCACAGAAACAGCACAGGATGAGGAATGAGAAAATCTTGTTGCTAGCCGGCTCAGATATTTTCTCCAGAATCTAGTATGATATCACGAGTACAGTGAGGAAAGAGACTAATAAAGACTGCACCTCAAACTACAAAGCAGATACCTCTGCTTTTGAGTTTTCATATCAAATCAATATAGACATTTGTTTTTCATTTATGTAGGAAATGTCTACTGGTATAGTATTTAACTACAAGAATCACCTCCCTTCCACCCCTTTCCCAAATCTTTACTCTTCACTACCCTTTTCGGATGGAATTGATATAACTAAAAATGCAACAGAATTAATAAAGCTGACTAAGCGATTTGATAAAACTTGACAGAACTGGATGTACTTCAAGAACAAAGTGATCATTGGCATCATTTTATCTAAGGATTCCCAGAGTCAGATACCTTACATAATTATAGACTCAGTGCATATTTTAAATCTGGGTAATAACACCTTGCTGTATTTGAGATAGACTGCTCACTGCTGACTCGAAGCCACTCAAATAAAGAATCTCTGGTGTATATATTTCAAATAATGCTGCACTTTCCAGTTTCAAAGTCTGCCCCTAACTTGGAAATAAGCAGACATTCAAACTGTGGCTTATCCACCATTTCCTTAAATAATAACTGCCAGGAAAAAAAATTATGGATAGTGAATAGTGCTGGGAATGGTGGTCATGCAAATCCAGCTTCACAACTTCTATTACAAATTACAAATACTATAAAATAAGAACACCTTTATACTACCTAAGCGTTGAAGAAACTTAGCGGAGTTTAAGAAAGAAGCCTGCTGTAAGATTTCACTCAGACTTGGGTGGTAACAAATACTAAATAGTGTTCTTTTATTACAAACAACTTCCAAGTCTTGAACTAATATGCTTGAAAACACCTTTCCTCCTCAAAAATTTGCTCTTCCATAACCAACAGAACACCTCAGATAATACCATACTCTCATACCTTGAAGTGTCATATACATTTACCACATACCATGCTAAAATATTCGAAGCTGCAAGATCCCTTAATTTCAAAAGCCCACTAGCAGGATAGGGAATTCAATGGGTTCCTGAAGGGCTTTATTCCACAGGAGAGGGGCTGGAAATGGCACTGAAAGGTGCTACTTGGAAAAGCTTCCCCCAGCAGAGTTCTGGCTCCTTCTGTCTCAATAGGATGTCAAAATTAAGGATCCAGAAGAGAGAACTGAAAGCAAAAACACTCTCATCACTTTCCTGCATTCTGAAAAAGGGTCTTTTGCAGTCATGATGGAACTGAATCCTCCTTAAACACTGCAACTGGAAAAAAAGAGAGTAGTTCTTTTTTTTTTTCTTTTCATTGGCCCATGCTTCTGAGTATGCAAAGCTTCATGATAGAGGAACTATCCTCAAAGAAATCCTCACAGGTAGGTAGGCTGCAGTGCTCTGTTTTACATGACTGGGCGCCTCTAGTGGTGCTTTAAACAGTGTTTATTATGACTCTGACAAGTTTAGCAGACAAAGATGACTTCTTGTATTATGAAGTGTGCAAGACATAGAGAAAAGAGACCCTGAGCATTACACAAGGTGAAAAAACACAAAATATAGCAGGTGCCAAGACAGCTCCCAAACACCATAACCAACCTCACTTTCACTAAACTTGAGGGCTTACTGACCATACCCAAGAATATAAACAAGGACTTCCTTCCCTTCAACAAACATCATCTATCAACAGGCTGACTGGCTTCAGATGACAACACAGTGAACCATAAAAACTGTGCTACGCTCACAGCTGACAATGTTCAGCACAGCACAGGAACGCAAGTAAAAAACACTTTCAAACTTTTTCGGGGAAAAGCGTGTGAGAGGCAGGAGACTGGATCAGTTAGCAAATATTGCATAATTGCTTTTTAACAGAGGAGGACATCCACAATGAGGAGACCTCTTGCAAGACGCTAGGATCACAACGCTGCCAGCAAGATGTCAGTTGTGCCTCTGACATCTGTGTTTACAAGAATTAATGACTCTACAGGATACGTGGCTACAGAGCAAAACTGTTAGTTATGGAAAGCTTTTTTATATTAGCTGGCAATGTAAAAGGACTTTTACTTTATAACAGATCTGTGGCCTAAATTGTGTCAGTTTCAAAAGCTCACTATGAGCAAAACTGCACAGAGACCTCTGGCTGAAAAAGCAGCAGAAGAACATCTGCTTGCACGTCCTCTCAATTTCCATCCTTTTTTCCCCCAAGGCACCTCTCATAAACCCTCTTCAACTGCACAAAAGGTACGTGCCATACTATTTAAGCAGCGTGAGGTGAGGAGGGCTGGTGATCAGAGGGAAAGACTGAATACATATTCCTCATCTTCACCATAAGTAGTACAAACTTCAACATTTGGTCTAAATCAGATTAGCAATGGTAGTCTGAATTACCAGAGCCTACAGCTAAGCAAGTGTTTTGCAATCTCTACTGGAAAATGAGATTTTAATATTATTCTTCCCTCAATCAAAACTACTTCTCTGCAAAAATGCAATTCTGGCTTGAACGAGGAAAAAAAAATTGTCTTTGGGCTTTTAGTTGGACAAAAGCTTTTCCATGTCTCCACTCCCCTGCTGTAATTTCTGCCTGCCCTTGCTGGTGCTCTGCATAGCTAGTGTCTTGCAGGTCAGTATGAGTTCTGTAGATACGGTACACCCAGTGGTATTCCTGGCTATTTCCAAAATGGGAAGATGCATCATTCCTCAGCCAGAGTAGTTTGATATATATATAAACTATAAAGCTCTTCTCAAAATAAAGCTTAATTCCTTTAAAAGCAAACAAAAAGTTAACTATTAACGGTCAGATTCTTTTTACAGCACCTGTTCTGAGGCTGAGCTTGCTAATTCACCAGGTAATTCATTTTTTAACCTAAAACTCTGACTTATTTATTCTTTTGACCCTCTCTGAGTCATAGCAGTAATCAGCAGTGCTGCCATTCCAGTTCCTCAGGAAACCAAACAAAGCACAGACTGGCTATGCAGGGACTGATGACTGAGATTTACTTTGTTCTATTTTGTTGCTCTGAGAAGAATCCTTTTCATGTTAAAAGACATCAGAGCTACTGACTTACCTGAGACCCACTGAAAATACCACCTAACTTCTGAAGTTCAGAGAACTCTTCCGCAAACACGATCTCCCCCTGTGAGATACTTCACCTACAAAAGGTAAAGGTGAAGAAAAGCTGATACTTCACCTACAAAACGAGTATTACGGGCTATTCATCCCAAACTCTGGTGAGTTCTACTCTCCAGAACTGTAGTACTAGAAGTGGTATCACTGTATTTATTTATGGTTCATGTTCCCTGGATCTGTTCGCTGTTCAGTCCCTCGGAAAATTATTAATGACATTGGCAGCCTCGGAATGAAAAAAATAGAGCGTGTTTCTTCACACAAACATATGTGATGTGATGAGCCTTGCCTCAGTGGCATCAGTGCTTGTGACCTGCTGCCTCCAAAATAATGACCTGTCAAAGCTTCAGTGCAATTTGGATTTCTGTTAGTGGTAAAGAAATCCAGTGGTTTTTTGCTTGCTGAATGATAGTGATAAATTGTTACTTTTGCTTACCGAGAGTGTGAAAATTTACTGGAGTGACAGTAAACTTGGAAAAGTAAACAGCTTTTTTCAGGTCACAACAGTGTCTGGATTTACTGTCAGTATATGTTAGTCATTAAATCACATACACAAATGAAAATGAAAAAAGTATGTCACATTTTACTCTGTGTAGCATCCCTTGAAGCCATGCATGCGTTATTGCCACACACACTCATGAACCTCCAGCAAAAATCTGTTGCTTGCGAGAGAACAAATGCTGCACCACACTTTGTGATGTTTGTTGTCTTGTGACCGTTAATTGTCGTGAAGGAAGACTGTTTGTGCCTTTTTTTTTTTTTTTAACTTCAGGAGAGTAGAAATTAATGACAAACAGACTTTCAAAGATGCTCGAGCAACCACAAAACTTTTGAAAACACTCTAGGTATCCAGCTGACTGTAGCTGCCCACCTGTGACACTGTGCAAAGTCTATCTCCACCCGATGTCACACGTTTGAAGTGTACCATCAGATGTCACGGAAGCAACAGCCAGTATTACTGAAGCATATTCAGTTCTGGACCCTTACCTTCCTTTTGAGTACTGCTTTTTGCCACATTAGGGAAGATGTGCTCAACGATCAGCGTGATTTTCAATTACAATGATAGACTTCTGCATGAAATAATAATGTTAACACTCAGCATCAGTACAAACGTTGCATGTGCACACTCCTGTCCTAGTGTCATGTGGAAAACGAGAGCTTGTCAGACATTACTACCTTAAATCCATCCTAACAAAAATTCTGAATGCTGAGGAGAAGCAGCTTGAGGCAGCATCTAGCGCATGTCATGTTCTGCTCACATGGCAGAAAGCGGGAAATGCTCTTCAAGGGCAAAGAAGTTTTGGGTCTGCTTCTGCTCCCACCTGGAAGCAAGCTAGCTGCAGCCAGCCCCCAAGGTGTGCTGTGGTGGTGTTCTGGAGGGAGGGAGGATCGCCCTGACAAACTGTGTATGGGAAGGGTGGCTCCAGGGAGGCCAATGTTTCACGTTCCAGAAGCAGGATTAGATCTCAGCCTTTTCCTCTCGACTTTTCTTCTCTGAAAAACTGCATGCTGGGCCTATTAGCAACATCTGTCTTGCCTACAAAGGTGTCATTTACACTTGACTCCTCTAAAATGGCCAGTCAGTAGAAGTGACCAGTTTCTAGCTCCGGGGCTGTCAAGCTGGGAAGGTGGGAGGTCCATGGTATGTTCATTTCGTGCCAATACTGGCATGAGGCCGAGTGACACAAAATTCCTGACTAAAGCAGGCAGTAAGACACCGTGGGCTGCTGAGGCCAATGTCTCTGGGATCCTCCAGGTATAAGATGCTGTTGGAAACCCTGTAACTCTGGGAAGCGTGCGAGGTAAGGCTGCTGGAATGCTGCCTCCAGAGTCAGCCTTAAAATGGTATTTATTACGAGGAGTTATGAAAAAAGAGTGTTCAGAAAGATGTCAGGCCCTCCAAGCCAACCTTTAGAGACTAATATACTTGTATTACCTGCTGGCCTTTCAGTAAGGCTGAGGTTTTTTTTAAATCCACAGAGCCTTGAAGAGGGATTTTTTTAGCACAGCTGAGAAAAACCAACAGACTCAAATTATTCAGCGTAGGTCCAATGTCAGGCATTGGTTTCGCTGTCACTGAAGACAATGATGCCTGAATGTCTGCTTAAGAACAAAGTCCAGCTTTGAACAGATTGATCCAGTTGGCTCCCCACCGAGAATAATTTCAAAGTTAAGCAGGAGCTCTGAAGTCAGTGGAAAGGAGCAATGACTCTAACCCTCTGCTATATGCGTTTAACACATCTGGTGTCCCCAGGCAGCTTTGGATGAACTTGGACTCATCTCTAAGACAGAAGAGAAAATAATTCTGATCTTAACAGAAGGAGCAAGGAGATCTTGCTCCCTGAAGACCAGATCTTTGGCTATTGACTCCAGCACAACTGCAAATACAGCTGCAAGGCTGGCAGATGTACCCGAACGAACCTGGATGCCACTGGCACCAAGTGCGCATCAATAGTGGCATTCAGTGGCGCTGACTACCCTTGCGTCTCTGCGTAATCCACAGAAACCTGAGTTATGTGGGGTTTGCTGAGGTAGACAAAACTATCTTGAGTTCACGCCAGCATACAGCACTCACACCTTCAACTATGGACTAGGAGCTGCCGAGCACAGACTTTCTTTTCCTACCTTTTCTTTCACAATCTAACACAAAAAAAATACAGCAGCCTAACAACGATCCAGGCTGGGTTTTATATATGCTGTTGCAAAGTAAATTCAGTTGCTAATCTTTTCTGATTACATTTTCAGAAAAAAAGTTGAGCTATCCCTTTTTATATAAAACAACTACTTCTCCTGGCTACTTAAATGGCAGCTTCTGCCATTTTACTCACGACTTCCCTTGCGTGGGCCACACAGAAGAGAGCATTTTCTTCCAAGTCTTTCGCCTGAAGATAATCACTGGCATCAAACACGCATGTGCGAAATATTTAACTATCGTCTTTTTCCAGAGTGTGTAACACTAAGTTGCCATCTCTGTATGACAGAATGCTAAGTTCCCCTTGGATACTATTACTATTTTTGCCTAAGAGTCAAACACAATGAATTTGGTTTCTACTATTTTAGCTACACGATCAAACACAGACACTGTCAGACTTTGGTTTCTACTTAGGCATTCAGCAAAAATCTGATCTAGCAGCAATGCACAAACTACAAGTTAGGAAAATCCTAAAGCTTTAGCTAGCTCAACACAAAGTCAAATCACAGTGAACAACCTCCCCGAGAAGTGTCACCTGGTGAACAACCCACAGTGCCCACACAAACGGCGCCCAGCATTTAGACCAGTAACAAATAAACACCCTGAATGCTGGTTTTAGCCTTTGGAGGTGTTTGTTGCTTTTTTTTCCCCCTGGTTAACAACCATCTTTCAATCTGGGAAGCATGTCCTCCTCCGAAAGCCGAGCTAAGGACCTCCAGCAGAGCAGCTTCTCACCAGTGCCGTGTCCTGGACGCTCTTCCTCCTCTCAACTCTACAACTTCACGACTCCGGTCTCACAACTCGGCTCCTGCACCGCGCTCTGCCTCTCCACGGGAAGGATGCCGGCCGCCCTCCACCCCAGCGCCGGCACGGGAGAGGGTGCAGAGACCAGAGAACAGAGACGGAGCCCTCGTCCCCGGGCAGGGCTCGGGCAGCCGGCCGGACCCCGACCCTTCCCCGCGGGGTGCCGGGGCGGCTGCCGCCTGCGCGGGGGGCACCGCGCTGCCCCGACCCCGGGCCGGGGAGTCGGGGGAAAGCCCTGCCCGCCTCCTGCCTCCCCCCCCC
>Ga0065711_1032921_pt1 | contig 26428 bp, 12 predicted proteins | sample Hoacrofraction12_FD_59098 | JGI IMG/M metagenome (GOLD analysis project Ga0065711, IMG submission 59098) | Hoatzin crop microbial communities from Cojedes, Venezuela - Epithelial fraction 12 v2 (version 2) | ecosystem: Host-associated > Birds > Digestive system > Esophagus > Crop | place... | reverse complement strand
CCTGCTCCCTGCCTGCATCCGGCAGCCGGACACTGGGGGGGGGGGCTGGCATTGCCCTGCCTTCCCTCCTCCAGCAGCTTCCAGTTCTCTCCCTGCCTGCTGGTGTCTGTACATCCAGCTCAGGCAGTTTTTGCCTAAGGACTGGAAAGCCCTTTCCTGGCACTAGAGAGTAGGTTAAGAAGCTGACATCGCTGAACGCCGTTTACACCTCTGCCAGACCTGTCAAAGGCCGCTGCCCAGACCTGTCAAAGGCTCCACTTCAAGATTTGTTGGGGGGCCCTCTGTCTGAAGGCAGGTTGAACACCTGTAGCAAGCAGTGTATCATTTCAGGATCTTGAAGCAGGTGAAGCGTGGGGAACTCATTGCTCTTTTTTTCCCTGTTTATATTTAGTTGATGTACTAATCATTTGCTGAAAATGAGCAGGTTTTGTGCATTTTTTTCATACAGTTGTCTTTGGGAGGGGAAAAAAACCTGAAACCAAAACCACTAGAGACAGCCTTTACTAATTCTAGTCAGATGCCCTTTTCTTGAAAATGATTCATCTGATGTGCTCAAATCTAAGACACTAAGTGAAAGCAAGTTTGTTGATCTCACTGCGCTAGCGCTTGACAGAGAAAAAGATGGTTTCTGAGATAGCTGTGCTTGAAGGTAGAAAAATGAGTTTAAAAGACATTCCTAATGTCACTAGGCAATCAGTTCCACAAAGAAACGTTGTAAGATGGCTTAATGTGACTACACACAAAGTGGAGCGTTTCATCTGCAGAGATGCAAGCATATTACTGTTCAACTGAAGACTTGTAGGCATTGCTAACTTGAAGAGGTAATTTTATTTTCTGTTAAAGACTTCTCTTAATTTAAGAACAGTAGCTAACTTGAAACCAGTTACCGAAATGAGTACTGAATTTTCTATAAACAGAGCATGTTACAGCAAATGGGAGCTACCTAATGATTACCGAGGGTTCTGTCAGCTCTGTTACTGTAGCATTTAAGTATCCTTATACCACAGGAAACATACAGTTCGAGTGTTCCTATGCCATTGAGAATAACACTTTGTTCTATTTATTCCATTTTTTTTAATTCCCTTTTAAAGACAGCTGGACTGAAAGAAGAGTGACTTGCTTAAGACTGTGCACAAAAAAGATATGAGTAAGGAGACTGAAACCAAGGCCTCCAGACCCTGCCCTGGGTCACTGACCACAGAACTGAGCATTTTATCATGGTGAATCGAGGGGACCAGCTAAACCAGTAGCTGCATTCAGATATTCTAACTTGCTCGAAGGGTCTCAAGATAGGAAATGCAGCTTCTTGACCAATGGTGGACCTTGTATAGTCTGAACTACAACTATAACTTGTGCCTTAAAAATTTGAGAGCAAATTGCTCCTTTTATTTGTCTGTATAGACGGTGTAGTTTGCGTGTTCAGGCTGCTACTTTAGGAATAGTACAAAATACCTTTAGTTTGTTTTTTTTTTGTACTGTAATTTATATTACAGCATAATAGATATAGCTGTGTCCACCTGGTAACGACACAGTCCCTGTTTGTTTAAAAATTACTACATAAAAATGAAGAAAACTTAGAATGTCCAGTTAGTACCATGCTTCCCCTGTAGTTTACCTGAGAGGATCATCTGTGCTAAGAAACACTTCCAAACAAATGAGAATTATGGGTAAGATTGTTCTGAGTTGTGTATGCTTTTAAGACAAAGCTGTCTGATAGTCCTCAAATACTAGTGTTTTGGAGATTTATAAATTTTTAGATTACTCTCCTGTTTACTTTTCATCAGGGAGCGGAAATAATTTCAGTGTGGAATCATGAAGACTTTAAGGGGATGTGAGCTTTTCTTCACAGAAGGGTGTCATTTGAATCCATGTTGATGTAAAGGATGTATGTGCACAAATACATCTCTGATAAACTTTTGACAAATACTTTTGCTGACAGCAAGAATTTGGAAGCATGGGTTACTTTTGGAAAACAGGATTTCTGTTTAACTGTAGCTTTACATTGGAAAAGAATAAAGACTGCCAAGTGTCTTAATCTAATTTTAAGTTGATAGCTGTTTAAGGGGGGGAAGTTCTGTTAGTGTATAATTACTTGTAGCAGAACACTGAACATCTTCCACACTTTCAGGGTGACTGCCAGTATTTAAGTACAACTCGACAAGGATAGGCAGTAAGCTTTGAAATTCACCCATGGCTGCAAGTTATACTGTGACAAATGCAAACGTAAGTGTTGTTGATCTGTCATTACAGGCATACACGTGTCTTCAGAAACAGCTTCACAACTATGTAATTCAAAGTGTGAGAGTGAGCCAGTTCTGCAAATAAGTCAAAGAAGTTGGAAGCAGAAAAAAACAAGATGAATGCATCCGGAGGAAGCTGTGGGAGCCCTAGTTCTGCAGAACCTGCTGGAGATTTCTTCAAGGAATTGTGGTCCAAACTGAAAGAATGTCATGACAAGGAAGTACAAGGTAAACCGTTGAAGTCTGTTTTCACAGAAGGTTGTCTGTTACCACAGGAAAACTTTGAACCAGAGTACTACTCTGTCTGCATGGAACTAAACAGGTTTTTAATGTCTTATGTTATGTGGAAATTGGACTGGATCATTACAAAGGATCCTTACAGATTGAGCCTAAGCCTGGTTTAACAAGGTTAGATTTAAACTATCAACTAGTATAAGTGATTTGCTAGGTCAGTGAAGAAATAGTAACATAACGTTACATGGGATCTGTGTTTGCTTAGGAAACTTTTAAATGTTACTTTACCTTTAATGAATTATGATTCAAAGCTTCCAAATCAAGTATTCAGTGGATTTTTTTTTTGCTTTTATCTTTGCCTTTGAGTTTAGTCACTGCAGATGCATTAAAATGGCTTGCATTATTTATTTTCCCGACTTGTGCAAAATACCACTGCAGATTCATATTAGTGAATGAAAACTATTTGTTCAGTTTTTAGTATTCTAAATTTTCTCAACAAAATTAATGAGTTGCATATTATTCCATTAATTTTGTGACCTGTGAGTCCAGTTTTACTATGGGTTGACTGTTAGTGTCTGTTCATTCTTCAGTAGTGTAGAAAGTTAGTAACAGTCAAAGTAAAGACGAATTGTTGCACTGTATATTTATATTCTTATTATAATATTGTTTCACAAGTAGTATTCATAAAATATTTTGCTAAAAATACTTCATAAGAAGTTGAGATTTTGTTCTGCTTATCTTAAGTCAAGTGATCCATTCTTTTGAATGGAATTAGAACAGTAGTTGACTGAGTCTTCCAACAAGCATATCCTTATGCATGAAATAGCATTTATATTAGGCTGGAATAAAAGCAGGCGAGTTTTTGTGAATTAAGAGCTTTAGTCATGCAACTGGATCTTTGTAGCCAGAACATTCCAATGACCTTGGTCATTTCCACCAACCTCAAAAGAGTTGCAGGTCTGTCCATTTAGGTCCAATTATATCATCATTTCTTAATTTCAAAAGCGGGAATTGTTTTATAATGTATAGGTGTTTCATACCTCCCACTGAAAGTCTTGACTCGCAATTTACAACGCTGGGCCTTGACACTTTATGCTAGTAATTTAAAAAAAAAAACAACGAAACCAAAGAACTTCTACCAGTTTGGCAATTGAAAGGCAAGATGTACCAGATAGTAGCATTTTTTACATTAAAAGAAGTATGTGTAACTGTATGAAATATAGTTTTATATAGTGTCCAAAAACACACAAAAAATCCTTTGTTATTGCTTTTTTTTTCTTTTTTTTTTTAATTCTTGATGATTCTTTTCAGAGTGGGTGTGATGTAAACGGCAGATAAATGCGGAAGTACTTACAGAATGGGATCTGGCAATCTATGGCATGTCTGAACAACAAAAACTGAACAAATAAAAAGCTCTAATGTAGAGGGTAACGTAAAGTGACCCCTTCTCTAGTTTCTTGGGATGTGCAGCACGTGATTTTTAAAGTTTTGGTTTTCTTTATGCAAGTGAAGATACTTTTCAGAATGCATGCTGGGTGTGGCCAGATAATTTTGCCACTAGGCAGTCTTTTTCATGCCTAGCCCTTTGTCAGTATGTCCCGCACCATGTTAAGTAAAATTAGGTCTTCCATGATAACATCAAAGACATGCCTGAAGGATAGTTAATTTTTTCAAAAGGTGGGGATCCTCTTGTAGAAAATGGTACTGGAAGATATTTTAGAAACATCAAACACAGGCTTGCCTGGACTTTGCTTATTTCTGAAGTCTATAAATAAGAGTTAAAATTGACTCATGAGTTTCCAATCTAAATGTCAGCAAAAAATTATTTTAAAGATGGTGGAAGGTGGGTTAAGGGAAAGTGAGTAGCTGGAGAAAAAGCTTTTTGCATGTACAATGCACAACACACTGAACACTGTAATGGTGGAATTTGTTACAAATCTATGAAAACTAGGATTTATGACACATTAACTTGAAATTATCAGGCATATTATACAAGTTGTAATATTTATCTGTAGAATATAGACTAGAGAATACTTCAAACTCATACAGTTTGAAATGGATTTTATTGGATTTTTATATTGCTATGTTGTAAAGGGTGTATTTTTCCACCATGTGAGCTAAACAAATCCACCTTATTTTAAACTCATGACTTGCAAAAAACTTCCAAATCTTGGCCCTATTCAGACAAAATAGCGATCATTTTCTTTTAAATTTATTATGTTATAATGGATAGGGCTCCTACAACCCAGTTTCCAAAGATGTTGAGCATGGTCAATGTCAGTTGTCTTTTCATGGAATTCATAAGTGCTCAGCAACACAGTATAATGGTCATTAAAATAGCATTTACTGTTATTTCCTACCTGTAGAATGTGTGGGATACTTGCGTAGTGCTCACAAATTAGAAAGGGATTTAATAGTGTTGTTTATAAAGGGTCTAATTTCCGCAGGTGTTAATACTTGCATCTAGCAATAGTTATATGGATACTTGCTGCATGTGGGTCTTAACATGGTTCCTGAGGATGGAGTCAAGTCTAAAGCTCTGTGTTAAAAAGAAACATATTTCAGCGTAGAAGTTTGAGGAGAGTTTTGTGTACAAGGAATAGCCACTTTTTTTTTCAGTTATCCCTTACCTCTGAAAAGCAGAAGATGTCAGTAGGGGAAAAACAGTAGTCATAGATGCAGAGAAAATGAGGAAAGCAATCTCATTGATAGATTGCTGTAGGAAAGGAAATGGCTGGAAGCTCCTCAAAAGTAAATAATTACAGAAAACAGGGCTGGAAGGGATTTTAGGAGGTCATCTAGTCCATCTCTATACCCTTAAGGTAGGATTATGTCTGTGTCATCGCTGACAGAAGCTTGTTCAACCCATTCCGAGAAAATTTCAGTGATGAAGGTGCTGCAGTCTTCCCAGGCACTGTGAATTTTAAGTGGATTTAATGCATTTGAAAATTCATCAGAACAGAAATTGTCATAGGCATTAATTGAAATTTTACAGGTACATAGCCTAATCAAGTTGCAGATTTCATAAAATAGTATTGTGCATTTGATTAATCTGCCTAATGATAGTTTAAAGAAAATCTCCATCACTTTAATGGAGGCAGTGTGTAATTTATTAAGGCACTTACGAGCTTTAGGTAGTGTAGATTTATATACTCTGCAGCTTGTCTGTGTCATACAAATATTGTGTGGAAGATAAAATTGAACTGGGAACATACATAGTGTAGTTTCACAAAAGTCTGTGTGCTTACTAATGTTAAATAAGGAAATCTGAAAAAGCAAAGCCCTTTATGAGTATGCTTAAAACCTCCCAATGTCCTGGAAAGGCAAAAGGAAGAGATTACACCTGATGGAGTAATTCAATGCTCTTGGATAAGTGTAACAAACTGGTTTCCCCTTCTCTTTGCAGTCATTTGAATTAAGAAAAAAAAATGCAAACTTTAAGTAACTAGTTTGGTTCCTCCTGAATTCAGGTGAGAGGGGAGATAGTGTTACCTGTAGCACAGTACAGGGCCCTTTGAGTGCTGCCTCTCCAATTTGTGGCTCAGGTTGCCAATGTTACAATCCTAAATACTTGCTGAACAGACTACCTGTTCATACAGGAGATGCATTGTTGTGCAGCTTCATTCCTTCTGATGGGCGTGGAGCAGCATTAAAGCACACTTTATAGGGGTTCTAATTGCAGATGCCTAATTGACTTGATGAATAGCAACTACTTAAAAAAATAAACCCTCTTTCTATGCTGATCTGCATGATAGAACATAACATCTCGCAGGTGTTGAACACTTAAAGATAAAAGAAACCATGCTATATTTCCTAAGAACTTTTTTTTTTTTTTTTTTAAGTAGTCTCTGTGTATTTCTATCTCATTGTCTCACAGAATCACAGAATGGTAGGGGTTGGAAGGGACCTTTGTGGGTCATGTAGTCCAACCCCCCCCTGCCGAAGCAGGGTCACCTACAGCAGGCATCTCAGTCTCACCGGCATCTTGTAGCAGTCTGTGGCATGGGTTCACTGAGGCTCTGGCTGGCCTGTTACATTGTAAGTGGCCTGAAGAGTGAGCCTTCTCCAGCAAGTAGTTTTCCCCTTTGGGCTATTCCCGGTTGAGTGTGGTAGGGGAGAGAAAAAAGGTGTCCATTAGCTGCCTTAACTTACATTTTCTGCAGTAAGATACAGTATCAGATATGCGTTTCAGTTTGAATTCAAAGTTGTCAGAAGTTTTCTTAAAAGTCTTCTAGTTTTATAAGTTTATCCTATTATTCTCAGTGACTAATGCTTTTGCAAGAAAACTCACAAGACATGTTCAACATGAAGTTGCTCACAGCTTTCAGGGTATGGAGAAAATACAACATTAGGAAAAAATTATGTTACTTTCTGATGCCATATGAAAGTTTCTATTGGATTTGTGTTTAAGAAAATACTGTGCTGTTGGAGTCTGGTTATTTCTGACCATTTATTTAGAATAGGAATGGCCAGCTTATGTGTGGATAGTGTCACATAAACTTCGATAGCACTACATCCCACTTGTTAAGCTGGGCTGTGCTTAAAGCCCTTTCACCTTCCTGCCCCTGTGAACCTACACAATCTACAAAATCTTGCAGATTGGCTGAAATGCTGTCTAATATCTGGGCTGTCAGCTGGCCTCTTCTGCCAAAAGCATCAACTGTATTTGCAAACCGTTTTACTTCTGCACGGGACATAGATTTAGGAGTGTGTGGGCCTTAGTGGAAGAAGGGCCACAGATGAAATATCATTCCTCAGTTCACCTTAACATGTTCCAAAGAAGCTGTGGCTGAGAGGGTCTGGTAGCATGACTCTGATAGAGCGTGTTATCCTTTTGTGCTTTAAAGCCTTGAATCATGTATTTTTAATGTTCCCTTTATTTACATACATTGTAAAACATTTTTCAATTTAGTGGCTGGATGCTACATTTGAAGTGTAGTATTATGCATTTGTGTGTACACAGAACATTTTAATGCTACTTAGGTAGCCATAATCAATGAAAATAGGTTGACAGTGCTTGGTATTCATGCATGGTTTTTACAAAAGTGTTTTTATACTTAAGTTGAGAATCTGCGTGTTTGTTTAAGAAGTCCCTGTTTCCTAGATATTATAATAGCTAGATTTGTTTCCAAGATCCTGTAGAGCATACTCAGGAAGTCCAGAATGAACCATTTTCTCTCCAAATTGGTGACATTTTCTTTCTTTTGCAGATGTCATTGGCAAAAGGAGAGTTAGTTTGTTTCACTCTTTTTTTTTTTTTTAATCGGAATTCTATAACGTGTTTTCTTCTTTCCACTTTTCAGGCTTACAGCTGAAAATATCTATGTTGAAAAAGGACAGATGTTTGTAAGTACTCATCCTAATGATCTAATATCTTAAAGGAGAGTCTGAGTACCATTAACAAGCCGTAATTCTTAGAAGATCAATTAAGATTTCATGGATTCTTCTCTGCTCACTTTAATAATTCAGATGAAGTCATTTAAAGATACTCATAACTCTATAAAGAGCGTGTAACCTGAACACTAGGTTTGCCTTCCTTGAGCAAATGACTTGCAAGGTTTTCTTGCCTACAGTACTTCTAGGATGCCTATCAAGATGTGGACATTTCTAATACGAAAAGATAATTAGGGAGACATCTTAAAAATTAGGTCAAATCTGTAAAAGAGAAGTGACAAGACAACAAGCCAACTGTTTTTAGCATTTTTTTTTACTACGTATTTGCCTTTAGTATCAGGTGTTGTGCCTTATCTCAGCTTTCAGTCATTTAGTAAAGATTCTGATAATAACCTTGCTAATTTTCACTCAATTCTTACATTTTAAGACATATGTGACTTCTTTTCAGTCATTATTTGCAACTAATTTTGGTTCTATTTATTAGAAGCAGTTTGGAGAAAAAAAATCTGAATTACAAGATTTATGTGTACAGTAGAATCACAATATGCATTTACAGCATTAAATCCAGCTTTAATTTTCCTTCTGCTGGCGAAAACTATATTTAATTAAATGATAAGAGATATGCTAATGTGATTGTTTAAATTTTTACTTCTGGCTTAAGTACATTAATATTATTTTAATATTACTTATGTCCTTCATTATGAATTGCACTTTATGAAGTGCTGTATAGGAGGAATAAAAATAAATTACTTGATCTTTTCCCACTTTGGAAACCAATATAATTATATTAGATATCCAACCCAAGCTATTCTATGATTCTATATGTTAAAGAAATTAAACTCTTATTAAAATTAGCAAAAATATTCCGTATCTGCATTCCGGGCATTGCCATCTGAAGTCGGAGATATACAATCTTAGTATTAAAGTGTAGCCACAGTGCTCTCAAGCATAGTTTGTGCTTTTTCAGAATTAACATTTCTGTCATAATCCAGTCAGTTTTCTTCCTCATTAATTCCTATTAGTTTTTTTAATTGTCTCTTTTTTTAGTTACATTTTTCAAATTGTATAAGCCGGAAATAACCCTCCTCTAGTCTAGTTAAATTAGGTCATCATGTGCTCTTTTTGTACAATAGTGGCTCAAGCAACTCTCAAGCATTTTTGACAGTTATTGTCTGAACTCTCTGATGCGCTTATATTTCTGTTTGAAAGGGAAGCAAAGGTGTTCTTTCCAATCGAGTAATTCCCTCTGGTGGAAGCCATCTTTCCTTTCCCTGTAACATGAAGTATGTAAATGCATCTTATAATGATACTGGCTTTTCAAGTATAATTTGATTGTACTACAGTACATACGTAACTTGCTGTCTACTTTTATGGTCACTGTTCTTTTGTAATTATAACTGTCTCTCACTTCCAGGAAAATTGTTGTCGTTTCTTTTCACTAGGATTTTTGAAGAAATTTCCTTCAGTTGTGTAATGCCCGTGTTGCTCTTTTCCCTAGATATGTTTTTGGGTTTTGTTTATCCTTTAGAGTGCTCAAACCCCCTCTGAGCTTTTGGTTTGCTTATTTCAGTTAAAGATCACCCATCTGTCACAAAAGGAAAGATTGATTAATCACTTCCACAGCAGCATCCACCTTATTCTGGTACCATCAGGATTCCCTGCATTTACCTAGCAATTTCTCAAACCTACAGCAGGGTTTACAATCGCAAGAGTACCTGTATGACTAACTCCTGTTGCCCCACATATGTACCTGCTCCTCAGGATCAAGATTTGTCAGCTTTTATACAGCTGGTTCAATCTCCAGCATTAATAGAACACAGTGTATACTGTTTGCAGCTGCTGCGTAATCGTGCATAAGAGTTAAATTGTTAAAAAAAAAAAAAGTGGCAATGGAGTCCAGTTGCTTACTCAGTCTGTTGGTGAATTTCTAATCAATTGGAAATAGGAATTCATATGAACTTTTATCAAGATTTTGAGTTCAGGTTGTATCATGGAATGTTGTCAGATGTTTCATTAAAATCCAAACAGCATATGTGTTGCTTATACTTATACTTTAAAGATATGCTTTCTGAACATTAAGGTTGATATTGCAGTGTCACAGGAATATATTTATGTTAGTAGATGAAATTATATTAGGTTGTTAGATGGCTTTCAGTTAGCAAATATTCGATGATATTTTTTATACTTAGAGGCTACACTTACTTTCCTGGAAAAAAATGAATTTAACATCTTGTTATTTCTTAAGTATAATTCATAAATGAAGTAGTTATTTCATTTTTAATCCTAAAGGATCAAATTGTCTCTTGCTGTTATTGTTAACTTAACCTGGTCTATCATGAGTTGCTTCCACATTCTGAAATCTTAAATCAATCAGTTGATTTTCTAAATGATTAATATTATCAGTGATGTGACTGAACATATACCAAGTGGTTTAATTATTGTTTATTGGAATCTTTCTACAATTACCACATTATAGACACAGTACTCTTACTTAGGAGGTCTTGTTCTCCTTGGTGCATCTGAATACCTGAGGTTTAGTATTTCAGACTTGGTAATCAGCTGACAATGAGCACCTTATGTTATATCTCGCTTCAGCATTGGAGCTAATGACTTGTAAATGCTAAGTCAGAGACCACTCCTTATGCAGGGTGCCTTCATAGCCAAAAATGTGGGTCTTGTTTATCAGGTGCACTGGAATTATGAAGAACAAAAAAAAAAAAAAACACACCCCACCCAGTTTCTGTCATTTTACTACCTTACTGTGACATTTTACAGGGTTTAGGTGGGAAGGCATGGAGTACTGGTGTATGTTAATGTCTGGTTTTTTTAACAAATAATGTAATGCCATAGAATGAGTTAAAGTTAGCTGGAGAAAAGATTTTAAAATTTTATATTTTAGAACTTCTGTGAGTTGTATAAACTGGGAAAAAAAAGGGGGTTTTATGTCATAAACATCAAAAAAATACATACTGCTTTTGTCAGACTTCAAATTTTGCCATGGCCTGGCTGTGCTTGGTTAATGAACTGAGGTAAAAGAACTTTAACACTTTCTCCTCCCCAGGTAAAAGTACAAGTCTTAAATGGTCCCTGTGCTGTTTACATGTAACTGTTTTATATGTTGTATATGCAGCTGAAAAGGACAATAATGGTCTGGATGGTAGTACAGAAAAATGAATATCTGTACTTAAATTTCAGAATTAGCAAAATATATCTGTGATTGCACACTGTGGAAGCTTCCGACTGTCCTATTCACTTTGTCCCACAGTTGTTAGTTTCTTGTATTACTCTGGTACCAGCAATTTGAAACTGTGCTTGACTAATGCATCTTGAAGGGATAGTGCCAATTGAGAAGTATGTCTATGTAAAAGAATGTTATTAACAAGTTAGTAAATATGTTTTGATTTTCTGTTGTGTCTGTGCTTAGCAGCTTTTTGTGAGCCAATTTCATGGTGTCCTCAAATAATCCATCTCAGGCACACTGAAAACAAACGCCTTCTTTCATGGAATATGTGAAGGATTCAAATGTAAAAACAAGAGCTGGGAATGAATTCTCAGAAGTTAGTCATTGTCATGTTACATAGGTTCAGCTGCTTAGCACTTACTGGAAGTTAATTTCCTTGTGTAAAAATTGTATAGTTGTTGCTTATACCTTGTTTGCATCTTGAAGAGGTGTTGTGATCTGATAATAAAAGTGAAGGGTAGCTAGAATTGATAGGTTAATGTTACTGCTTTTCCTTAGCTATTTTGAGGAGGAATTGTTTTGGGTTTTGTTTTTATTAAGTAGTCCTGGCTTTTAGAGAAGATATTTCCCCCCAAGAACTTTTATTTCTGAAGTTTCTGGGAAGAGAATTCTCATCTCTGTATTAATATTATGGGAATCTGTGTTCTATAGACTGAGAATTGCTTCTTGAAGAACTAAACCGCTAATGGATATAAAGACTTGTGAGAGCTTTACAGACATAATGTGGTTTGCCACACTGCAAGATGTACTAAATGCTAAGACAAAACTAAAATAACCTGACTATGAAAGCCCCCAATTAGCTTCCCAACAGCTCTGCAACACAGCAAAAGAAGATAAATGTTTGAGGTTACATTCCCTGAAGTTGTTGCTTGAATAGCACTAGATTTTGTGCCTGGACTGTCATCAATTCTAATTTTTGTCCTGAGCAAAAATCAGATTTATCAATAGAAGCTCAACTGTAATATGGATTAGAAACTAGCTGCTCCTTTCCTAACTCGGACATTTCTAAATCGCCATTCACCAGAAACACTTGCTTTTTTTATCTTCAACTTAATATTTCTGCTGATAATAATCACATTTCCAAAGAATATGAAAGAAACATGCCAGAGTACTCTCTACTGAAAAAGTAATGTTGTAGTTTAAAGCTAGGAGTAATTTTTTCTCTATTTGATCCTAGAGATGCTGAGAGGCTTGAAGAGTTTTATACCAAGAACCAACAGCTCAGAGAACAGCAAAAAGCGCTCCATGATACTATCAAGGTTTTAGAAGACAGGTGAAGTAGTGTCTTTTAGCTTTTGGGTTTGTTGCATTTTGCTCTTGTAGAGTAGCTCTGGATACTTTGCAAGTTGGTTGGGGGGGGGGCGCGTTTGGGCTTTGGGGCATTTTTTTTTTTAGTAAACCGGTCCATTTATAATACAATTCAAATACTGTATTTTAAAGAAAAGTGTAGAATTTAGATTCTTCTGACTGAGTTAATTTTGTTATTTTGTTATTTTCAAAATGCTTAGCTTGCTTACTTCAGTTAAGATAAGTAGAAGTTAAATAGATTAGCTTGGGAGGCAGACAGCAATTTTAAGCACACTGTTTTCCATCCATTTTTGTAGAGATAAGTTTGATATCAGTCAACATGTAATGCAAGTACAAAACCCATGAGTAAACTGTATAATATACTTTGAAACTCATGAAATAACTCACAAGGAAATCTTTCAGATTTGAGGGGGTCTTTTTTTACCAGTTGTCTGTTTTACCTGAAATTAATCACAGGTTCGGTCTTGTGCCTTCTTCTGGACTTAGACGTTCTGATCACCTCTTGACCCCTTCTGCCTTTCCCTTATTTGTTCCTGTTTAATCTGGTATAGCAAAACAAAACCAATAGACGTGAAATGACAGTGCATTTTTTCATCTTCAGAAATGATACCTGTTTTGGAAAGTGTATGTTAAATTTGCTGCTAACAGGCTCTCAGAAGCTTTCTGTGAACAGGAGATTATTACCGCGTAAATTATTGTTCCACATTCTCTGTGAAAGGCATTAGGGATAAACTTGTAACCGTGCAGGTAATAAACACTGACACCACATACATAGAGAGGCATCTGCGGAGTGAATGGACTTTTCTAATAATCCCTTAGCAGATGAAATCCTTGCATTGCGGAAAATGAGAAGTAGGAGGTGATAATGCTGTGTTTACTACACAGTTAGTCGGATAAGATAGTATGAAGAGGCATTTCAGTATTTTGCTCTTTCCATAATTCCACAATGTTAAAATACCCAAGATGGCATTTACTTTCAGTAGTCAGCTGTGGAATTGGAAACTTCAGTGTTTTGTTTAGTTGTTTTTTTAATACTTCATATGCTAGCAGCAGCAATGCAGAACTCTTCACCAATTGGTCCCTTGTCTAGCAGACAAAAGAGAGTCTGGGTTTCACTTCGGTAATACTGTTAGCTTTTTTGGTGTGTACCAGAAATAAATGCACTTCAGTTATCACCTGTAAAATGAACACACACTTCATTGCATGAATTAATGTGTCAAGTAAGATGAAGTGATCATAACAAATCCTTTCTTGATAGTGGATATGCGTTAAGCAGCTGATCTAAACCATTAGAGACAGCGGAGGCAATGCCTCATGTGAACTTTCAGATCCACTTCTAATTATAGGTGTCTAGATAAAGGATTTCACATTTGCTTGGTATTTGTTACAGAGCGAACCTACTGTTTGTCTTTTTTATTTGATTAGTTTGCTTAATGATAGTGATATATCCTTCTTAGATGAAGTAGTAATTATATTTACTGAAATTATTTGCTTGTTTGCACTTACCTGAATGAACATACAATGAATGGCAATTTGTATCTGACAGTATTCTTAGTAGGGCATCTGACAAAGGCTTTTAGTGGCAAGGTGTAGCATGCTCTGCTTTATTAAATAAAGTAATGCATGTTGCTTTAGAAGTATCCAATACCTACAGTCACTTATGCAAATGTTAGTACATGTAATATTAGATAGTTCAGAAATCTCAAAATACTGCTATGTCAGCATATAAAACCACGCCAGTACCTTAGTGATGTTCTGTATAGTTGTCAGAAATTTTCTTGTTTTCATTGTTCCACAGGCCAGTTAAGCATGGATGTGTGCTGCAGATATGGCGATGCTTTCTTAACAGAGGGTCTTTTTTCTCTTACTTTTATTGTAGGCTAAGAGCAGGATTATGTGATCGTTGTGCTGTAACCGAAGAACATATGAGAAAGAAGCAGCAAGAGTTTGAAAATATCCGGCAACAGAATCTTAAACTTATCACTGAGCTTAGTGAGTTTTATCCCTGGGTCTGCAGACAAAATATACTATTTCATAAACTAGTTTTTCATAAATTCCAGTAACTTGATATAATTTATATATGGTGTGTTTAGTAAACCCAAGAAGTTCAGTCAGGGGATACTTAACTCTACAGTCTGAAAATATGTAACATACCAATTACTAGTCGTTTGACCCTCCTTCTTAGATTGAAGTGCTGATACTGAAGGTGAACTGATGTGGAAAATCTTGCAGTGTAAAGTAGCTACTTTAGATAAAATGTGGCTGCTTCTGTTGATTCCTGCAGCTAGGGCAGAGAATGACGGATTGCCAGCCTATTGAAGGAAACTGTGACTTCAAAAGCAACTGGTGATCACAAAGTAGCAAGTTCAAACAGAAGCTCCCTGCGTCCAGCTTGTGTCCCCGAGTTGGAGTTTAGCTGCAGTAAACCCATAACCTTCACATAACCCTCTGAAGCCAGGGAAGAATCGCTTTACACCAGGCAGCTTGTAGCCAGCTCATTTTGAAATCAGGAAGTAGTACATACAGGGAAAAAATAAACTGTTTGTCTAGGTGTTATGAAGGCAGGACACAACAAATCTCTTCATAAAGAGAGTTTGGAAAGGTTTGTTCTATAGTGCTAAATAATACAGGACAGGATTTTAAAATGTTAATGATATCTTTACCATTAACCAATTTTTGTATCATTTAGTTGTCTTGCTTGATCTAGAACAAGCAGACAGTGAGATTTAAAATATGGGAAATGCTGGACACAAAAAGTAGCTTTTCAGTGTTTACTTAAATTATACAAATATTAGGTTCTGTACTACTATAATATACATAAATTTTTCAAGGACTTTTAATATTGGATATTTATATAAAATATTCTGAATCCTTGAGTTCAATGATTAGCAACATACAGGGTACAACCAACCTTTAAGTAAAGCTCTGAGCCTTAAAAATCTAGGTGAGACCTATTAGGTACAAATCTTCTTGAATACCATCTGACAGAATGGTAGTCTTCCATGTGTGTGGGTTGAGTTCTATAGGACAATTTATGTGTTTCCTGCAACCAGAAAAAAAGGTCAGTCAAGAATAATCCAGAGGTAAAATATACAACAAAAAAATAAGAGCAAGAAAATAAAAATCAAAGTGAACGGAACAGTTGGGACCTATCACTACATTACTTTGAGACAGCATGGAAAAAAGGCTGAAGGTGATGCAATAAGCTTGTGTGAAGTATGGGCAAAATAAACTGGAATTCATTCAAGAAAAGTAAATCAAAAATTTCTGCCCAGTCTCTCTTATATTCTGAAATAGTTAACGGATTTTTAAGAAATTGAGGGTTTTTTCTGTTCTCTTCAGTTAGCTGGTCACGTTGGCTAAAACCAGATTCCAATTACTTTATACTTAATAGGCTGTCTTAAACCTAAGGAAGAAATTTTGTCCATGGAGTAAGCAATTCATTCTTCTTTACAACACAGTCTCAGTTGTATGTACATGGACAAAAGTAGCTAATGATTGTGTGGAAGTAATATTATGATCCTGTAATTGTGCCACCTCTGCATCTTCTAACACATCATTTTACAACATTTTTTTATGAGTAGCTTGAAAATTCATTTTGGTAAGCTATAGAGGGTATATGGTATTACATTTTTAGAATTAGTTCTGTTTCCTTAGAAGACCTGACAAAATTAGAGATGATACGGTGTTACGTGTGTGCATTGATTTTTTTAATTTTTAAAAAAAATTTTTTTCCCTACTATAAATTACAGTGAATGAAAAAAACAACTTACAGGATGAAAATAAAAAGATAACTGAACAGTTCCAGCAATTGCAGAAGGAGTTTGAGTAAGTTTTGAGGCTTTTTGGATATTCCCACCTTGCCCCCATTCCTCAGTAGTAATGTCTAGGAATATAAAATAACAACCTAAAACTAACATCTTTGTCCTGTGCAGAATTTTTGCTGTTTTTTTTAACTGTGTGCATCTTTCTGGTACTTAAACTGGAAGAGAGATAAGTTTCTCAGAAATTCTGTTTGACTTCATGATTGTTCAAGATTATTTAGGTCACAATACCTAGCAAAGCCTTACGTCTCATTCCATTATTTCTGTGTTGACTCTACCAATTCTTTCCTCCTAGGTTAAGACTTTAAAAAAGTAGTTGCTCAGCTAGTCAGAAAGTCCCAGAATCATGCAATATTTTTTTAAAATAAACTTATGATATTTTACAATTTTAAAAAGAAAAAAACCATAATAAATTTCAAAAGAAAATCATAGAAATAATGATCTACAAATTGACTGTCAAATTCTAATCTGATGTGGTAGCAAGAATGTGCCATATAATGTTGTGGTTAATATGCAAATATGTTGCACTGTGCAAGGCAGAGGTAGTGTTTCTGTCTTGTATAGCTGTGGTCTGACATCATCTGAAAGATACTTGTGTGCATGGGGGGAATGGGACGGAATGTGTGGATTTGGTATGTAAGGCTTTTTCAGCACGTAACTTTTTATTGTCTTTGTCAGAAAGTAACTTTGGTAAAGGAGTAAACCAACTTAGAGTTCAGTTCAAAATGACTGTGGTCCTATTCTTTTGTATTTCTTGGTTTGTCCCACGTTGTTTGCACCGTAATAATCCTTTCTTATTCTACGTGCATTTTATCTTCTCAGAGTAATATATTTCATGACCCTAGGAGTACTTCTTTTTAAGACCAAGTAGTAACAAATTTCTATACGCTTCTCAATAATGGTTCTCCTATGCAGTGTGACAGCAGTTAGGATATGACATTAAAAAAATTGACACCAGATTGATCCATACAAATTTATTAGTTTGATCCTCAGTCTTGCAATTGCGCTTCCAGTAAAAATCCCCAGCCACTGTAGGGAAGTTGAGAGCAAACAATGTAGCGCTAAGTTATTTACTCTGCATGTTAGGAGGTCATTTAAATGAGTGCGGAGTTGAGTGGATAAGCACTAATTAACAAGGATGGTCCTGCTGTTTGTAATACAACCACTGCATTTAGTTGTTTCGGTTGAACTGTAGTCGTGTTACTTTTATTTAGAATGAATAACTTAGGTCAGTATAACATCATCACGTAGGTGCAAGGTAACAAACTGTTTCTGGTGCCTGACATGAAATTAGATTTTTGCAGTCTTCTGTATTTTGTTACCAAGGTTTAATATTTTAGGAAAAATCTAAGAATCTTTTATAAAAGTGAAATCAATGACATTTTGGAAGAATTGTATTTTCTGATCTTTTATCAGATTAGAATTTCATTATCCATGGATGGAAACAGCAAGGGAATTTCTCCAAAAATCTTTTCTAATGTCTCAGATAAATGTTTCCATGATTCAGGAATTATTTATTGCATATCTATGATGTATAGTATGTATGGCAGCTGCTTAATTTGATTTTTTTTTTTTCTTTTTTTTTGTGGTAGTACGTAGAAACTACCTCTTAGTTTGCACAGGAGTAAAGTACAGAAGAATATATTTATAGCAGGCTAATTTGTCATACAAGGCCACATATGGCAGTAAATTTAAAGACAACTCTAACAGCTAACTTGAATTTGAAAAGTAACTGGATGAATTTTTTTTTTTTTACTGTTTGTTTTGATTTGTTTCTTAAGATATTGTTAGTAGACGATATAGCTTTCCAGTTGTGGTTCTTTCTTTGTAAATATGCTTGAAAAGAGAAATTACAGAATCACACAATAGGATTCATCAAGACTTCAGAGCATCAATGTTTGACATTGTGTTCAAAGTCAGTCACGGTAAAAAGCCCAACTGCAAAAACGCTTGTTGTCTGAAGCCAGGCAGCTTTCTGCAGTTTTCCATCATGTTATTAACTTAGTTTATATAAGAGCTTGTGGTGCATTTCAATGCAAGCAGAAATATATCCCTATTTCCTGCTCTTCCCTTAGATGAAAACCTTACATCCTTCTCTTTATAGTTAGGAAATGATCTTTTGGCCCATGTTTTCCCTTGAGAGTCATAAGGAAAAGTGCTGCTGCAGAAAGATGACCAAGCATGCAGAGTTAGATATCCTTGTGTTTTTCTTTTACTGCTTCTTCCATTTCTCACTACCACCACCGTACAACAGGTAGCAATGCCCTTATTAAGTACTAAGCAAACTGTACTTGAGTTAAAAGAACTGAAATTAACACTCTTTTGTTGCTATTTGCTTGCTATGTCTAGATATAGTTTTTGGAGAGAAAAGACATTCCTATTTATTACACTGTTTTTGTATACTGACTGCAACATGCTGTTAGAGCTAAGAGTGTGAGAGAGAATAAATTTCATAGCTCACGTTGTGTTTTACATATTTTACATGGTTTACATTGCAAATTGTGAATTTGTTGTTACATGTGTCTAAAAACTGGGTTCTAGTATTACTTTTTTATACTGTGATGTTATTGAGAAGGCTGTATTTTCTAAATTGTTGCTTGCTTGAACTGTATTATTGTCCTGCTTGCTGAAATGAAAGCTCTTCACCTTGCTGACTTGGGGTTTTATTCAACTACCTAATATGGTCTTCAGGGAGCGAAGGCAACATGCAGTAGAATTAGAAGAAGGAGTCATTCCAGGCTCTCCAGTTGCGACTTCTTCATTTTCTGTGGTTAATCGTATGAGAAGAAAAAAAGAGAATAGGCACATCCGATACACAGAACATACGCACCCGGATTTGGAACTTGCAGAAAGCAACAGTGGTAAGAGTACTGTATTCTTTAAAATCAATTTAAAAATATATTTTAAGGGCTAAATAAAAAGATGATGTATAAATTTGATTGCGAAGGGTGAAAACTAAAAAATAAAAGGAGTCTTGTGGTTTTTTTGGTTTGGATTTTTTCCATTTATGCTATAATACATGAGTCAGGGGAAAATTTACTTTAGCAGTAACTGTTGTATTGGCAATATGCTGAAAGCTTATCTCAACTTCCTATTTTTCTTCATACACATGCAAATACTACAGTTTTCCAACCCTTATCTCTTCTGTAACTCCAGACTGAGCTAAAAAATCTGCTAGGCGTGGACCTGTGCGTACAGCTATGTCACCACCTGGTGGAGAGTCAAATAAATGTTTTGCCACCTTCGGCAATTATTCTGCTGTTAAAGTAAAACTACTGAAACTGATAGATAACTAATTCTAGGAGCTCCATGATCTTACTTTTTTTAGTACTGATACACTGTGTGCATTTGGTTTGTGTCTAAGTCCAGAAGTATTGTGCACATTTAATTTCCAGACTTCATTCTGTAATGTCATAGAAATGGCTCTAATGTGTTTTAACTATAAGAAATACTTATTTAAATATAAGAAATAAGGGACTTTGGGCTTGTATATTAATGATACACAGGAAATATGATAAACAATCCAGGTGCTCTTAATGTGTTAATTTATCCTGTGGAATTAAAAGTATTTTAATATATTATTACATCTAAATATAAGTCTTGACTAAAAGCTTCTTTCCAAGAATAAAAATAGGACAACTGTGGGGTGAAGACGGTGGGCTGGTTATTCGCGCCCTCTATTTTGGATATGTAATTTTAGTGCTGTGAATAGTTTCGCTTTTCTAAACATACCTACTTTGTTCCCTTTTCTGAATAAAAAATTGAGCTACTAAATTAAACCAAAGTTAAGTACATAAGAAATAGTGTGAACACCTACACAATTAATGGCTATGAAAAGCTGTTGATATCCAGATAGAAAGGACTACATAGCACAAAGTTGGTTGTGATTCAGATCTCAGGTTTTTCACCTTTTCATTACCTTAGCTGATCCAGAAAATTATTCCCTTGCATGGTTTACTCTTTAATAGTTTTGTGCCATATTAACAGGTTAAATATGATTGAATACGTATTTTATATGTGGTCAGTATAGAAAGTGATATAATTATGTGTCCGTATTGTTTTATGCCTGACTGGTTGGGCTCATATTTGTGAGAGAAAGGATTAATATGAAATATTTGTAACTGATTTGTCATAGTGATACCTCAGAATAGAAACAATCAGATACGTCTAGATTACTGGAGCTCCTGACATACCAAAATTCACGTTGAACTGCTTTTAAGATCAGGATCATAGTCTGTATCTACACAAAATTATGACAACTGGATACCTAATTTCACCGTGTGAAAACATTTCTATATCATGTCCTAGAGTTTGGAAAAATTCCGCTGTATTCTACTCAAGTGAACAGTCATCATGGAGAAGAGATACTAGTGGCAGACACCTGTGATCCACAACTGTCCCCTGTACCAAGTAAGTGTATTGATAGACTTAGTTCTAATTCCATTCAAAATAAGGCAAAAATATTGTAAGACTGAGGGCTCATCAACATCTGAGCGTTCATCTCTTTTTAAACAAAGAAGCCAGAAAACGAAGTTATGTTTAATCACAGAATTGCTGCTGAAATGCTTACCTTGCATGCCTGCCTGTACGCCACTAGGATCTAGTGGCATAGCATCAGGGCTTAGAGTCAAGAAATAAAAAGAAGCTCAGTGCAGCTCTTACTGCAGATGTATTTTAGACAACTTATCCAATTGTCTTACATCTGATTTTCCAGCTGTACAGGAGATAAAATATTCTGGGAATTGCATCTACTGTCCGACAGGAATATGTTATGTTTAGAAGTGCTTGTGTTAATTACTCCCTTTTTTGCAACTGTGAATTGATACAAGTCTTTTAAGTCTTTCTCCATAAACAGTTCTTTGACAAGAACTTTCTGTGTCCCTCATTTTTTTTCTGTGAAGTACTTAATTATAAATGACTGTGAGAATCAGCGTTTTGGAATTATTTATGCAGGTCAGGGTTGTGGTGGTTGTAGTTTACTAAACTGAGTAATGTTAAACCCAGGAAAGCAGGGAAACTTATCTGGTTGTTTTTGTAGTAAAAACATAGGAAGAATAATCATAAGTATCACCTAGGAAATATGCAACACAGCATTTTACTATAAATATGTTATCACTGTTCTACATGCTGTTCTCAGACTATTCATATGGTGGACTGGGAGTCTGAAAAGCAACTTTTACATTGTCTTGTTTTTGTGTTTTCATTTTGAGGAGCTGTATTCAAATTGGAAGCATATTTCTCTGTGATGATACAGCAGTTTGCTCACGTCAGAAATTTTTCTTTTGCCCCTCTTCTTCATTTACTACTTCCAGATATGATTTTTATCTGACACAAGTCAAACTATTTCCATAATTACTGATTTTTAACTTGTGATCTTCTTAGTTCTGACTTTGTACCATCTGTATGGGTGCAGTAAGATATTATAATGTACATGTCACTTACTGTGAGCTTCTTTCTACTCATAAAGATAAACCAAGGATGGGAGGGTATCCTGTTCCAAAGCCATCTTTTAACTTGGCTGCAGTCGTGGCAGAAACAATTGGACTTGCTGTTCAAGAGGAACATGTAAGTAATATACACAGATTTCTTACATAATCAGCTTCTTGTGCCATTTGTTTTCAAAAATGGTATTTTTGTCTTTTGCATTAAAATTCTGCAAAAGTATTCCAAGTCCCAGTAAACTCACGTTGATTTGCTTTTGCTTACTGATTACAGAATTACTCTAGCAAGAAGAGATAACAAGTGTGCTGACCTGTCTGAGGCCTGGGGAGGAGGGTAGGGGTCTGGTTCCTGCTGTGTGTACAACTCCCAAGTTTGACTAAGACAGTGGACTAAATCCTTGGTTCTGCCAAGTTCCCTTTGTGCAGTAATCAAGTCAAGATCTAAAAAAGATTATACGATGGAGACTGTTTGGTGACTCAAGTGAGATTATTTGATGTTATTGCTTGGTAACTACAGTGACAGTGATAGTATGCAAAATATTTGTGTGTGTGCATTTGAATGGTGAAATTTTTTAGTTTCCTTAAGATTTCTGTAAAGTTGCTGGTCAAAATTTTATCTCTCTCTTTTAACTCTTATCATTTTTCAGCGATTTTAATGGGTCTTCAGGGTATATATGTGCAAACCTGGCATATTTCTAATTTTTAATTCTAATAGCTTCTCACACTTCCTTTCTTTGTTTTCCTTCACCACTTGCAAGGAGTCCCAGAGTGTACTGAGTCCTCCCCGCCCTAATACTGTTATGAGCCATGCCCCAGAGAGCGTGCAGTCTGAAGACTCAAGAAAACATCCAGCTTCTGAATCAAGAAATGATGACAACAATTTAGGGTGTGTTTCCACTTGGTTATAATAATATTGTGTTAAGCAGGCTTATATGAAGTTCTGGTTTTAGCAGAATTTAAAACCTTACAGCAGTTTGCTTTAAAGGTACAGACACAGAAATAAATCTTTTCATATTATACGGGCTTCCTTCAAGTAAATAACATTAGAAGGAAAGGAAGTAATCGAATGCAAAGCTGTAGACTTTTACTTCATTCTCAAACTTCTGATTTGGGCTTTCTATGTACGCAGTCCCTCCCTCACTGACTTCTTGTTATTGCAAGCTATCTTCTGAGGCCTGTAAACCTGGGAGTAAGGGGCCTGCAGCTGGGGCAGGAAAATGATCACAAAACTTTTCTGCTGACTGGGTGTCATACCAGTTGACTGTTGCCCTTCCCACTCTTCTCAGGATGTTGTGGTCTAAAATGATTTTTTTTTTTTTAGCCCCTATTTATCATCTTAAATTTGTGTTTAATTGATAACAAGTGAGAAACAGAGTGCCTGAAAGAAGCTTGCACATTTTTCCTTCACTTGCAGAAGCTTTGAGAATCTGGTATTGTGGTTATAAGATCTATACAAGAACCTAGATAGATTGCTATCGCAGTCATTCTTTCTTCCATTTCACTGCATTGAAAGGTAGGGAGTCCTCTGGTAGAAGAGATTGCTGAGTAGACTTAACTCTGTCCTTGGTTCTCAGTTGAATGTGGAACAGAATTTTATGCCATACTAAAACAAAGGACCGAGGCCTGTGTTTTGTTTGCCTTTACAGCTCCAAGTGTAACAGTACTTACTCCTAGACCAAAAATTTCCCTTTTTCTTTCTGTTTGCAGTTAATACTAGGAATTCTGACAGTGTTAAAGCATATCATTGATGGGAAACTTACAAATTCTGTGTATACCTTTCTCTCCTCCAAGCCCCCTTTGTACACCAGAAAAATATCTCATCTCTTGTGGTATTCAGTTTTTCAGATCCATCTCAGAACACTCCATTACATGCTGACTGGGATTCTCGGGTAGCTTCTCCGGTTTTTGGAGCTTCTAGCAGTGTGAAGAACAACTCAAGTACAAGTCACGCCCCTTGTATTTTAGATTCAGGATTGAAACCTAATCTCAAAACCAACCTCTTCAACAATCTTTCCAGTTCCAGATCTCATAAAAGTAGATCAAAATCTGAAGATGTTGCTTTTGTTGCACCACTGAATCTTGGAATGGAGATCAACTCAGTTATCAGCCAGACCTGCATCAATAGGCAAATGGTTGTGAAAAAGAATACTAATGAGGCTGTAACCTGTATTGGAAACACTTGCACAGCTAAAAATGAGGTGATCAAGAGCGATTTCCTTCTCCAGAAGCAAGAAGGCAGATGTGCTAAGAGAAAGAAAGCTGAAGATGAGGATGCAATTAGCTGTGAAAAAATGTCCTTCAACAAAGAGAACTCTCTGCCCTTTCGATCAGATGCTCAGCATGGGGAGCATACAGCTGATAAGCCCTTGGATCTGTCTGATCGCTTCTCTGGAGTTCGTTGCCAAGAGAAAAAACAAGGAAGTGAGGAGACCTGTAAAAATAGACTGAAACAGGTGACTCTGCATGACATTTTTTCACAGCTAGGGAAGCCCATTCCTGAAGGTTCATCATCCATTCCAAGTGCCAACAATGGGAGCTGCTTGTTTGGCGGAGATTTACAAGAGGAATCCTATGTACAAGAGCCAATGCTGGGAAAAACATTCCCAGATAAGAAAAAACAGATCCAAATGAAAGAAGAAGTTCCTCCATTCCAAATTGCATCACTGCCAAGTTCAGCAGAGACAGAGCAACTTTTTGATGATGTAAAGGTATGCTTTTCTGACTTTTTTTTTCTTCTCCTTTGAAATATTGTATTTAAGTTTTGGGAAATAGTAAATTTGCAATATGTTGTTAGGTTGCCAGTGGCCATGTACCAAATAGAAAGAAAACAAGGACAGGACATGGAGAGTCTGAACCAGCATCTGTACTTCAACCAAACCCTTGCAGGCTATCAAAAAATAAAGTACTGCAACATGAGCAAGGTAACTTGATGAAAATGTTCCTTTTATTGTCCCCTACCACCCCAGCCAGTACTATGGTTGAATAGAATTTTTCGTATCTTTTCTCTCACTTTAATCACTTTCTCTGTTCTTCTTCTAACTCAGTCTCATTCTGTTCAGAACTTCTCAGGATCACCCCCTACTTTTTCAATCTGTATCTTCCTGGCATTCTTTTGCTATTATATGATAAATATATCATTGGCATTCACCAGCAAAACCAACAGGCTAGGAATTTTGTTCTTTCTCATCTATTTAGCATTGTTGTTTCCTGCAGTGTGTGAATAACAGATACTGAAATAAAGTCTCAGGAAGCTTGAGTTTAGACTATATCAGATGCTTGAAAACTGTACTGATGTGTAAGGATAAGCCATTTTGTTAATATTTTTCATTATTCCTGATAATCTGTAAAAGAAATTTTTACGTTTAATGATAATGAACAGATGCTGTCAAATACTCTCCCTAGAAGTTGTATTTTCTTTCCTATTAAGTGATGGTCCCAGTCTGAAAACTTATTTTTCGAACTGAGATTGAAGAATCACTGCTTCTGTACTTCTTAGCTAGGCTGTTACACTGCATACGTTATTTAGAAGTACTTGCAATTATGAATTTAAAAAAATCTCTTAGTAGTTGGTGTGGCCATGTAGCCTGGAATCTAAACCTCTAGTTCACAGATAAATCAAAAGCCATTTCTGGAACAATGACCAGACACTTTTGTACTCTTTTATATTCTAAGACCTGACTTTTGTATTCTTACTGATCTAATGTCTGCTATCCGGTATTAATACTACCTGATTTACATAGTACAGAGATTTTACCTGCAAGAGTATTTTATGTATTACATACCTCATACAAACACAAAGGAGTCGTGTGCTCCCTGAATATGACAAAAAACTTGAAGATCTATTTCTAACTCCTGAGATAAAATATGATTTGCATAAAATGAGCATGTTTGAGAAAAATCAATCCCTAAACCCAAAGATGAATTGATAAAAGGAAAGCTGACTTATAACTTACACACTATAGGATGCTGTTGGCAGAACATGATTCTGATTATTTGTCTTGGGTTTTTTTTGCTCATATTCTCTGCATCCAGACCTGAAAGAGAAACCTTCTTTAGAAAACCTGCAGTGGACCATAGATCCAGGAGCTGACCTTTCACAGTACAAAATGGACATTACTGTGATTGATACAAAGGTAAACTTGTTATACAAAACTGCACGTTCTATGGTATTGAGAAAAAAAAAACCCTACAAAAGTAGTATCATGAAGCTTATTCTGGGCAGACTAAAACCACTTTCTAACAAAAATCTAAATTTGGCTTATCGGATATTTGTTTGCACTCCTGAAGTGTTTGTTTATGCATAGTGCACTACAGTTATCCTAAAACATTTCCACTGTCTAGTTGTATTTGATAAAATTAGTCAGGTGGCTATTCAGTATGAAACTGATGTGTTTGGGGGTGGTTTTGGCTTTCTTTTAAGACAAAAAAAAAAAAGGTAGTTCTAAATCTCATAATTTTTCCTGTGAAAATGTTCACTGTGGTATCTCTTTATGTTAAGTACTAGAAAGTGTACAAAAAATTACTATTATCTTTCTTTGAGTTAGGTGCAGGTTGATTATTAGGATCTCTGAGAATTTTCCTGAAGTCTTATTTATTTTGTCTCACTTAAATTAATCGATTTTAAGATACTCTTTGATTGGTTTTAATTTCTATATGTTTCATTATTACTTTTTATATTTGTAGAATTTAACATGAAAACATGCGCATTCCTTGCCCATCAAGTAATTGCCAGATAAATGCTTCACG
>Ga0065711_1032920_pt1 | contig 26428 bp, 19 predicted proteins | sample Hoacrofraction12_FD_59098 | JGI IMG/M metagenome (GOLD analysis project Ga0065711, IMG submission 59098) | Hoatzin crop microbial communities from Cojedes, Venezuela - Epithelial fraction 12 v2 (version 2) | ecosystem: Host-associated > Birds > Digestive system > Esophagus > Crop | place... | reverse complement strand
AAAAAAAAAAAAAAAAAAAGAAAATCTGAATGGAAGTAAAACTTCTGGCACGCAGAAAATGTTAACTACAGGATCCACTGCCCATCGAGGACTCGTCACAGCTCTGCGTGTTGAATGTAGAAAGGTACCAGCACTTTACAGCCGATGTCTCTGCACAGTGCCAGGAGCAGCAGGGGGTAGAGCAGGCAGAGTCAAGAGCAACATTACACCAAGCCTGCTTGATGTCTTGGAAAACAACATTCTATTAACATTAATTTTTAAACAAAGTCAAGAGCTTTATTAAACAAGGAAACAGAAAAGTTAGTGTGGCAGATTTTGTAAAATTACTGCTCAGGGACCCTGGAAGCCACTGCGCCCTGCAAGGCACGATGGTGATGGGAATTGCAACAGCCTTGATTTTCATCAGTCAGTCCCTTACCCTGCCTTCAGCAGGGTGTGCACATATGCCTGTATGTTTCTTGCTGTAGAAAAATGTGTATATATAGTGTGTGTATATATATACACACACACACTTAAATTCTGGAAGTATTCCTCTGTCAGCCCACCAAGGAGGGAGGGACTGTACTCTTCACAACAGCACACAGTGTGCCTACAAAGGCTATTTTTTTCCTACATAAAGTAATCTCCAGGCAGGAAAGTTCTCTGAAGGCCTGTACTTATCACATTTACGAGACAAACAACCCAGCAAACAACTCTGATGCATCTTTGCTAGCCTTACACAGTGTACACAAACCCCACCAAGAAACAGGCTCCACTACATCTTCTTAAGACAACCCCTCTAAAAGCCCCTGTGCTCTCAGCAGGCTTCCTCCCTCACTCCCAGGAGGCCTGACTTACTGACTGCTTTCTGTTCCCAAACTAGAAACACAATGGGGACTACCACAGAGAGAAGTTCTTACGCCTCCCTTACAGCAACACAAAGCTTTAAGGCTGACAGGGCCTCTGGACTTGCAAAGTTCTCTTTTGATTCCACACCACTCTTATTAAAACCAGAAGCTTATAATGGAAAGCACAGTAATATCTTCTTTCTTTCAAGAAAGGCTTTTACAGCAACTAAAATGCCCTCTGGATTGTGAAACCCAGAAGTGTTCCTATTACATGGCAAGGGTACATTTAATATGTGGCCCCAGAGGGTTGTTTGGGGTCTTCTAGACTTAGTCTACAAAAAATAGCGAGGTCCTGCTAATATGAAAGAATCCGATTAAGCAACAAAAAGACTTCATGGTCTCCTACACGCTACAGAGCCTTAGTGAAGCAAGTCAGCTTGCCAGCAGTGAAACTGCTGAAGCCCACACCCTGCGATGCCCCCCCACATTAATCCCAGATATCCCTTCTGCCCTGCGGCCTTACTTGCTTTCTGCCTTATCTTCCAAGCCTGGGGAACCAAGGCAAGAGTGGCATTCAGACAGAACAGCCAAGCGAATCCCTACAAGTTCGGTGCTTTCCCTCCTGTAGATTGGATAGCGAAGCACGTGTTTGCTCTGGCTGATGAGGACTTCTGCGTTACAACCACAGCTGCCTCGCTGTCCGCTCCCGGGAGCTGCTGGGCACAGTTTGGGCTTTGTGCAAGTGTGGCCACAGTTCCCCAATCACTCCAAGGTTTTTAAGAGGCAGATGAAACTGTCAGGTATTTTCTCAAAAATCTTCTCTTAAATGAAGAACTCTTTAGGCATTTTCTGACAAAGCAAACACTCAGGACTAAATTCCAGGCTCAGGAAACAACTGACCCAGTACAAATATCCTGTTCCACACGCTCTACTGAGAAAAGCACAGCATGCCAGTCTGTTTGCCTAGGCTCACCCCCTGGTAATGGCACTGCAGCCTGGAAGCAGTTAAGCGTCTGATTATGAAAGCCAAGGCTTGGCTACAGGGCAGTTCAGACCGAAACTCACCAGACTCAAATCCCTCAGGTGAAGTCAAGAGTTCTGGGAACTCTTATTCCCCTCCCTATAATACAGTGCTGCAGGGTAATCTCCAGAGGTTCCTCTGGTGGCAATCGCACAAGCGACAGGGGAGGGCCAACAGGATGTTCTCAGAGGGAGAACAGTACTCTACTGTCTTTCAGTTTATTCTGCCAATTCATCCAAGCCTGGGCTTTGAGGCCAAAAAGAAAAATCTCTAATTTCTTGCTGTTGAGGATGTGTAGTCTATTTGCTATTCATGTTTATATAGCAGGTGTCCAGACCAGCAAGAAAAATCCAGACATACTTCCACTTTTTTTTTTTAAATAAAACCTTTTTAAACTAAGAAAGCCATACAGATTTGAATTCCCCTCTTTATTGTTTTACTATTGGCCATCTTCCCTGAGCTACTGCTTCAGGCTGCCTGCAGATTCAGGAAGAGAGATGCATTTGAGGTCTTGTTCAGAGAACTTCCTGTGACTACAGCACCTGAGATCTCCAGGACAGCTCTACAGGACAGAGCACGGTTAGGACCCATCTGTCTTCCTCAAATGTAACCAGCTCACTTGAGCCTTTTCTAAAGAAGCCTGACACACACTAGCAAGACAACAGCAATGGCTGGGTCACTCACCTGCAATGACTCGTTCCACAGCATACTCAAAGTTGAAAGTATCGATGGATTTGTGACCTTCTCTAGCAGCATGAAGGGCAGCTTCATTACATATATTTGCTATGTCAGCTCCTGTAGACAAGGGTTTACAAGAATTATACTGGATTCGTTACGTGACAGAAATTTCAGAGGACAGATGAGGCATGAACAAATCTGGAGAAGGACCCAAGGCAGTCAAATAGCCTGCACTTTTTTATTCCTTGGGAACAGAGAGCAAACCTAGTCCATGGTGTTTATGTTGGATCTGAACAATACAACTGCCTTGGCAATGAACGCTGCGTTGCCACACCGAGGACAGAGTTCAGCAATCAATTAACAGGCTAAAGCCAAGGCTGGCTCTCAGCAAGAGGGGAGTGGCGTGGGCAGTCTGGGTTGGCATCGGCTGCCGCACTGCTCGTACAGCAACCGCACAACCTCTGTGCGGAAGAGAAAGAACATCTGTTCTGAGTTTGTGTGTGTGGGTGATGATGGCGGGGGGCTGCTGAAAGAAGTCACGAAGAGGCAGTGTGCTGGGGCCTGTTAGAGGGGAAACCCAGAACGGATATTCCAGCAACTCCACATAAACAGGAACTCCGGAGCCCCTTGCTCAGCGCTGTTTCAAACTCCCAAGGACCTACCCTGGAAACAGGCTCAACGCAGGAGTCAGGCAGAGTTGTCCAATTTCTACTCTGACCAACAAAGTAATTGCTATTCATTCCTCCTATCGCTTTCCCGGTAACATATATCAACTTAAGAGTCTCCCTGCCCCCGAAGTGCAACATCTCATCCCCAATAACAGCTTGGACAGGAGCATGAGGAGTGGTTCCTCCCATTATGAATTAGGAAGTCAGGCATTAAAAAAGTGTATTTTCCCTACCCCCACACCCTGTTAGTCCCAGAAGTTTTAGAAGATTGAAAATAGCTATGAACAATTGCTCATCGCAGCTCCATGCACCAGGGAGCTGATTAGGTTCCCACTATTTCCATAGAGATGGAGAAGGCTTGAAGAAAAAAGCCTTTTAGACCAAAATACTCTTAAAACTAAGCAACAAGAAGCTCCAGGTTGAAGCGCAGAACGAGTGTAGAAGCAGGCAGAGCAGCCCCACAAGGACACAGCATGCCATACCGCTGAAGCCCGGAGTCAGTTCAGCAAGGTGCTGCGAGTAGAAGCTGGCATCTTGGATCAGTTTGAGACCCTTCAGGTGCTGCTCAAAGATCTCTCTTCTCTCCTGTAAGGAACACAGAACACCTGAGCCCTGCAAGCCGCCACAGCACGGCAGCTCCGATGCGTGGCAGGGAGCTGGGGAGCAGCAGACCCCCAGCCGTGGGGCCGGCGACAAGGGCAGAGCTGTCCTCACAGCGTTTCAGTGCCACGGGAGCCCTGACAAACACCCAGCTCTCAAACTCACAACAGATGTACTGAGGCTCACCATGAGTCACTGCTTTCTCTCTCAGGGCCACTCTCCCCTCCTAACTTTCACTCTGATCCGTCTTAACGTTTCTCTTACCATAAAAGCACTTGCAGGAAGGGGCTCTGACTGCCTCTACCTGCTCCCTCACACACCACAAACAAAAACTCCATCTGCCAGCTACTCAGCCTGCGACCGTCTCCCAGGCGAAGGTGGGGGGGAGCTGACAGCTGGCAAGCAGCCATGGAGTGACTCATTCAGCTGGTCCAGGAGATCCTGATTAAAACAATGGGCTCAGTTGCCAGGGTTTTTCCCCTTCCTCCTTCAGGGCAGCTGCACAGTTCATGCTTCCGGCGCCAGACTATCAGGCATTTAAGGTATTTTAACTGAAAACTCTGAGGACGACAGTAAAGCACAGATGGGAGAAGAGCAGCCTGTGCTGGCAGAGCAGACAGATCTTTACTGCAGCTGAGCCTGTTCCCAAAACCCTGCTACAAATGTCAACACAGCAGACATGGAAGACTCCTAGTAAATGGATTTAAAAAGCATTCAGCAGGAGAAAGTCACTTAACAGGCTGCCTAAAGGAAAATGAGTAACCTTACAAGGATAGTGAGGACAATAAACCTAAAGAACAAATGGCGCTCAAGGCACAGGACAGTTTAAGCTCTCACACAGCCAACTCGACAATTAGGTGGTTCCCAGTCCCTGGAGAGAAGACACAAAAATAGTTCTGCATCTGCGTGGCAGAGACAACCTCACAGCAGAATTCACTGCCAAAGCTCATACCAGAGCAGAGACACTTAAAAACCGTGAGTTATCATTTCAGAGAAAAAAGCAACTGCAATAGCATGTCAGATCCTTGATTTAGCGAATATAAATAAGAATAAAGGCAAACAGAAGCTTACCGTCTCTTTCTCCAAGCTCAGCCTTTGCTAGACTGTGAATCACCAGCAAGGACTGGGACACCTTACTCACTAGTGTTACGGTAAGGACAGGGCAGTAGATGGAACATACCTGGACTGTTGGAAGATCAATAAAGATGTGCCTGTCAAGCCTCCCAGGTCTCATCAAAGCGTTATCCAAGACATCAGCACGGTTGGTGGAAGCCAGCACTATGACATGATCTGTGGTTCCCATTCCTGTAGAAAAACAAGCAAAAACAAAAGGTGAAGGTTTTCACCATCGCAGATGCTGCGTTGCAAGCACACAAAGGCAGGAGGCAGGGCAGGATGCAGAGGATGTCTTATGCAGCTTTATCACAAAGCCAGAGGGTGTTTACAACATCCTTTGGGGCAGCTGAGGCTGAGAAAGTGTCCTCTTCGGCAAGGAGCACAAGACAGGAAGGAACTTCCCAAGTCACCCAGGCCAGTCCCTGGTCATCACAGACACTCTGAAATTCCTTTTTCATTTACTTCAAAAGCCTTGGCTTAAGCTCTTTGTTTTCTCCTTCCTTTAGCCACTCTTGGAAATCGCTCCAACTGGAAACCAGAACAGAATCTCTCTGTTCTGATGAGTTAGGAGATGCCTTCTCACCACTGTGCTTAAGTCCATTCCCGCTCCTTTAGCTCCAGGGGGTACAATGCTTGCTAGCTGAAACAGCCTTTCCCTCACAAGCACTTCTGCAGAAAAGCCTTTTCAGCTTTCATTTACTTTTAGCCTTCAGTCACACACAGGCCACCAGGATCACCAGGGAAGGGACAGGCTTTCTTCTGACCAGCTCGGGTTAATGCTGAAAGGGAGGACATAGCCTTGCCACCCAACAAGGGGCATGTTACAGCATGATTTGACCTTTGTCTTCTCACTGATCTTTTATCACTTGGAAGGCACCCAGGCATACTGCAGACCAGTGCACAGACCAACCTCGCAGCACCTACACCACAGACATGCAGGCAGACACAAACCACAACCAAACAGCTTTGCAGTGACGATTAGCAGACACCAGCTCAAGCCACAGTCTGAGAAGGTTTTTGTCTCCAGGTCTTCAAGATGAAGGGAGCGTTGGGATTTACAGGGTCCGCGAGAGCAGCCTGCAGTATGGAGGCATCAAAGGCAGACAGGGCTTCCTGGGGAAGCCAGAGCACCAGCAGCTGGAGGAGGGCAGAAAGGGGTCGGCGGTTGTGCTGCTTGGGTGGGGAGCCAGAGATCATGTTGAATCACTGCACCACACTGCTTATTTATTACATTCCACCAGGTGCCCACAGGCCCCCGGGTATGCGTCACCTGCTTACAGCAGATTCGACGGCGCTGGCATGCAGCAGCCTTCCCAGGGAAAGGATGTGTTAGTCCCATGTGCTTCCTGCGCTGCCAAGTCACACGCTGCAGAGGCAGTTTTTTGCACGTAAGCTGGGTGAGCTTCAGCTCTCTCCAGCTCCACCAGCAGAGCTGCCAAATGTGTCAGCGTACAAGAGCTCAGCAGAGAGATTAAGGTTACAGGTAAGTCAGAGGAGCGGCTCTATCAGCTTGCGCTATAGCAAACCTCAGTTCTTCTTCCCTGCAGGATGCTGTCTAAATAAGCTCCTGGAGAGGATGAAGCTGGCCCTTCTTCAGGCGTGTATTACACTGCACTTTGGAGTGTGATAAATAAGCAGAGAGACTGGCAGGCACTTGGGGGATAGCAAGCTTCATTCACATGGCAGGATTAGATGATACATTATCTGCTTTGCAGTTGGGAAAACTCTTAAAATAGGTCTGACTATTACAACGAATATAAAAAAACCAGAACAACTGACAGCATCCTCCTCACATCAGCTTCTGCCCCACTTGCTCTCAAGCCTGTATCCCAGTGGTGCGAAACACTGCTCCAAGAAATCTACAACTCTGGTTCACATTACTGTTCCCAGTGCAATGTCACCTGGCATGTCACAGGCTCTGGCTTCCACAGGCAAAGATCAGCCAAAGGAGCAGTCTACCAAAGCAAGACCCCAGTCACATCAACACATGAAAAACAGGTCTGAAAGTTTAGCCTGAAGAGAGCCTTCGTATCTACTATGTTTACAAATGAAGCCACTTGAAAAAAGAAAGGTAAAAAAGGGTCCACTTCAACCGGCAAGTGCTCTGCTCCCCACTGACACGGAACATGTCGCCGTGATGGGCGTCTCCTCTGCATTACCACACTGTGTAACTCTCTAGCCATTTCTTCAAAAGCCTTTTGGACATCACCTGTGAACAGTACGATTGAAACGGGGCCATCTTTGTGAGGGAAGCCTCGGGGTCAGGACCTTGCACAGCCCAGATCGGGGGTGAGGTCTTGTCTGAGCACTTCAAGGGAAGGGCTGCTACCGAAAGCTGCCCTCCATTTTCATTCACAGAACACAGATCAGCCCAGGACTGTCAAGCTCCTCTCAAAGGCATTCAGAACAGAGGAGATATGTGGGTCACATTCCTCTTCTGCTTGTTTTGTGGTTTGTGAGGGAAGGTTCACTGTTCAAACCAGGCACCTGTTTTGACAAAGACTGGAGTACGTGTGTCATCCAGGTTTTAAAAACAGCTTTTGGACATACAGGCTCCCTCCAGTCCCTCCTCTTCTCCCACCAGACTCCTGGTGCTTCCAGAACATGAAGCTAGCTAACAGAGTGAAGGAAACCAAGGTCTCTTAATAGGACGAGCACTACAATTACGCTGAAACCTGCGTACCAGAACCACCGAGTATCAAACTGCACATTCATCCCATACAGCTGAGCATAATGGCTTTCTTCTTGGTGTCCTCATCCTTCCTCCAGCCTGCAGAGCAGGTTCCATATAGCTCTGACCCTCCTTTTCTTCCTCTACCTTACCTCTGAGTAATCTCATTCAAACACCCAAATTCAACAATCACCGCTCATGACTCATAGATCTACTTTTGTGCACAATTTTTTTTTCAAATTAATAGCTAACTCAGTTCTGCGGTGTTGCCTTGCAGAACTTCAACCATCAATTTAAGCTAAAGACAGCTAAAACAGAGCTCTCAACCCTCCATTTCAAGGTTTCCTGATTACATACACACATCACTCCTTCGCTTGTGCTTGGGTAGAGCTGTTAACCTCCTAAAAAACCTTACTGACTATCATCCCAAAACTACTTTGCCATGATGCACGCAGCACTTCAGTGTTTGTTTAGGTAACGTGCTCAGTTAGATAACATCTCAGTAACATGCACCAAGATCACTGTTTCTGAGCACAAGCCAAGAATAAGTCCATGTTTCTTGTACCAGCCTGACAGTCCTTGCCAGCTGTCTCCTATTTGACATTGTAAACTCCTTGGGATATTTTTTTAGTATGTGTTTGATAAAGCATTTAACAAAATGAGGGACTTGGTACATGATCTGTACGAGAGACAAATAAATAATGAGACAATATAAATTTAAAAATGACCTAGGCAGCACACAGCAAACAAGGGATTCTTAAAGTACACATTCAGGATAATATTTACCTTCTAAATTAGCTTTCCCATAGAGTCATAGCCTAATTTCTGAATTGAAACTTACCCAGAAAACACTCTAAGAACCATGCCTAATTTCTACAGACTGGAGGAAATCAGACATTTTCTTTTTTGGTACGGAGATGCGGATTGCACTGACTACATATTCCTGAACAGACAGATGGGCCTCCTTTTAATTCAGTGTCAACCTGTCGCCAGCTCACCCTACAACTGCCAGGAGGAAAGAACGCAACCAAGCCAGGACTGCTGTTCTGGGTGTTACTACTGGCCTTTCCTGTCAAGACCATCTACCATACAGTTACAGCTGTAAACAGTCATATTCACTCCAAGAATACTTCTGTGCTCAGCCAAGCCGCCAAAGTTCGTGCCTGCGCAGAGGGACCCGCGTGCCTGTATTCAAGGTGATTTTTCTGGTATCTAACGTAGCATTGTGTGTTTCAAGGGTACTCCTCCAACAACCAGATTTCTGTGTGGTTGTTTCAGACCTGCTTAAAGCTCATTCCTCTCCTTCAAAAGCTTCATGGCACCTGCGCTGAAGCAGAGAGAGGTCTGCAGGGTCTCTGTAGAGCAGGACCACTCTACCCTGTCCATACCACGCTGTGCTCCTGCTTACAGTTTCTCCTCCTTCTGCAGCAAGGGCAGAGATCCAGAACTGCAGATCATATTGTGTGCAGTATCAAGGAACATCTATCCTTTGCTGAAAGCGATTTTCAAGTCCCAGCTTCTCTCCCTGAACAGGGAGGGTTGACTCCAGAGCAACCTCCAGAAGGCAGCCTGGCGGGACATGCTCTACTGCAGCAGGGCTGCAGCCCCATTTCACTGCAAACATCCAGTAAGAAAGCAAGCAGTTTTAAGCCCCAAGGTCTGAAGAAAGCAGGATGCTTTTACTCAGGATGGCTTTTAATTTTTCATATGAAGAGTGCGATGAGACAAGTGTCACAGTTACAGTCAAGGCAAAAAGCAGCTCTGTCCTGCAAAACCGCAGACTGACACAAACACGCCCTGATGGGCAGGTAGGTAGTTATTCCTTACCCTGCTCTGCAATAATAAGATTTAGCAAGAGAAACATTGCAAGCTGGGTCAGTGCTGCAGGCTCTGATAAGAGTTATGACTAAGAATAGCCAAAGGATTATTCTTTTCGGCACTTGTGTGAAAGTGTCTGAGACAGGACTGATTCCAGACGCAGTACAGCCAGAAACCACCCAGAAGTGTGGCATCAAACCAGAGCTTGCTTGCAAAGCTTATCTCTCTCAGTTTAGATAGGGATCCTGTAGTCAGGCAGACAATGTGAGAATACATCAAAGGATGGGAGAATTAATATATTACATTGCTTATGTCCCTCTGGGACAACTAAACTTTAAACCTTAACAGGCTTTAAACAACTACCCATCTTAGATGGAATACAGGAAGTATCCAACAACGTTTAATGGCCAGCTGGACCTAAATGTTCCCTTCTACAGACAGCAGTGCCCTTGCTGCCAGTTCATTTTCTTTTGGTTCCCTCATACTGTAAATAATTCTTCTCTAACTGCCAGTGGGAAAACATACTCCTGAACTGCAGTTACTGACTACAGTAAGAGTCTTTGGGGTTGCTGCCCTCTGCCAGCCATGATCTCCAATGCACATTTTCTGTTGGTTTTATTAGCAGGTGGATGCTTAGGTGGCTGTTGGTGCAAATTCACTCTAGATGTGACACTATGCTCTCTTCTGACTCAGGGTCTTCAGTGCAGTCACAAAAGCAGTTGGCTCCAGGGTTTTAAAATTTACTCGGCTTAGCCCCAAACCCCTAAAAGCCTATATAAATGTTTAGATTTCAAGAGGGTTATCTCCACATCTTAGTCACAGCACATACTCGGAGGTCTGTTCTAAGCCCAATTACTTCCTTCGGCACCATCAGCTCTGGAGTAGTCCTGCCTAACTCTCCAGGGACAGATGAAGAGAGATGTCATACAGAGCCTTTAGAAACAGGGACTAATGATGGGGTACATGGGCTGACTGGCGCTTGAGGAGATTCCTAAGGGTTCTGCAGGAAAGCCTGGGTCAGCGTGAAGCAAGTACTGGGCACGCAACTTCCACAAACCCTGTCCTGAACAGCAGCTGCTGCTTTCCCTCTGTACTCAGTGCAGCGGTTGGTGAAGCGGAGGAAGAGCAGAGAAAGGAGCCATGTCGAGCGAACGATACAACAACCTCTGAAAACAGAGCAAGGCCAGTCAAGACCACACTGGAAAAAAAATATCCTGACTTTCACAGCCAAAGCCCTTTCACTATTATCACCTGTCAGACAGGCGGTCTTTTAGGAAGGACATGACCAAGCCGTAGTTCTGGGCTTAGTCCTGAACAAGCTGCAAAGTAGTCCTGGTTTTGGCTGGGACAGAGTTAATTTTCTTCTGAGGAGCTAGTATAGTGCTGTGTTTTGGATTTAGCATGAGAATAATGCTGATAACACACTGATGCTAGGTAAAGCTTACATTAAGTCAAGGACTTTTCAGTTCTCCATGCTCTGGCAGGCAAGGAGGTGCACAAGAAGCTGCGAGGGAGCATAGCCAGGACAGCTGACCCAACTGACCACAGGGATAGTCCATACCATGCGATGTCATGCTCATTACATAACCTGGGGGGGGGTGGCCGGGGGATAGGATCACTGCTCAGGGACAGGCTGGACATCAGTCAGTGAGCGGTGAGCAATTGCACTATGCATCACTCGTTATGTATATTCTGTTATTATTATCTCCTGTTTGCTGTCTCATTAAACTGTTTTTATCTCAAGGCTCAAGTTTTGCTTTCCCACTCCCCTCCCTCCGCCCCAGTTCTCCTCCCCATCCCACCGGGGCAGGAGGAGTGAGTGAGCGAGCAGCTGTGTGGCGATTCGTTGCTGGCTGGGGTTAAACCATGACTGAAGTGCAAGCTACCCTTGTCCCAGGGAAGAGGGGAACGAGATTTGTTTCAATGCAATGGTAATTACTTCAGCAAGAAGAGAACGCTAAAGAGGCATGGCAAGTTCAAGCAGGAACTTGATGTACAGGCCAGCAGCCTGGATCTCTACGGTGATAAGGACCCAGCTGCAGAGGGGCAGAGAGAAACACTGACCATCCATTTCCACCAGCAGCTGGTTTAAGGTCTGCTCCTCCTCAGCATTGGCAAAACCAGATATATTGGTTGAGCGCCTCTTGCCCACAGCATCAATTTCATCGATGTACACGATGCAGGGTGCACGAGCCTGGGCTTCTCTGAAGAGGCTCCGAACTCTGGCAGCTCCAAGACCTACAGGGGAAGAGAAGAAGAAAAAATTGTAGCTAAAATTGTTAGCAAAGCTGGAGAGCAGCACTACTGGTCCCCAACACGACATCTGACACCTCAGTACATGACAGTCCCTCTCTCAACAGCACAAAGAAATAGCCACCCAACTCAAATGTTTAGTCCTTAGGCACAGCTCTACCTGGAGCGTGCTGGCATTTAACCGAGCTCCCAAAACTGCACGGACTCCTACAGCTGCTGCAAGAGGAGCTCTGCTCCCAGCTCCTGACATGAACTCCCATTCCTTTCACAGGTCAGCAGCAGTTTTCCTGCACACTGACCCTTGTCGAGTATCAAGGGATCTAGCAGGAAGGAAGAAAAGGATAAAGATGGAAATCCCAGGGCACAAAGAGGCCATACTTTCCTCATCAGCAGGGAGCAGCAGAAAATCCATCGGCATTCTCATACAAGGAAGGAAGCCTCAGTCAGTGGCTTTAATAATAGGTACAGGGAAGTCAGATAATGCTTTCAGGTGGAGAACCATGGCTGCACACTGTCAGAAAGCAGCAACTAGCAACTCAGAGGACGTGTATTTTAGATACAACATAATTAAGTACTCTCTACCACTGAAAACCTTTTATATTTTCAGTAGAGGTATTCAACTCATCCTCTAGGATGAGGTACCCAGGCTAAAACTGTCCTTTGCAAGAGGCCCAGCCAGCACCCTCCAACTCTACAACAGACCAAGTAACCTTCACACCCCTCCTCCCAAGAAGCTTACCTCCTATCACCTCCACAAACTCGGAGCCCGCCATGGCCAAAAATGGCACCTGTGCTTCTGTAGCCACGGCCTTTGCCAGCAATGTCTTCCCACAGCCTGGCGGTCCAAGTAACAAAGCACCCTTGGGAACTTTAGCCCCAAGCTGCAGGTAGCGATCAGGACTCTGCAAGAACAACACGACTCTGTCAGACCCACAGCTCACATGAAGCGTCTGCACAAGAACATGGCTTCCCAGAGCTTCCCGATACTGTTTTTGGCCTGAGCAACTCTGAGCTGCTAGTGGGAGCAGCTACATCTGCATTCCTGTTACGGAAAGGGAAACATAGAGATTGAGTCATGCTGATCACAACATAAAAAGTTGTCAGCTTATTTAAACAGAAGCTGCTCAGTATCATGAAGGATGAAGAGAAGAACATACCCTCCTCCCCAGGTCAGCCATCTATCCCAGAAGACAGGCAGCAAGCACTTATTTTGTTCTACTTTTATATACCTTTAAATAGTCCACAAATTCTTTGACTTCCATTTTCGCCTCATGCATTCCCGCCACATCCTTGAAGCCAATCCCTTTTCCAGATTTTCCATCCACAACGGTGAAACGAGCCATTTTCAGCTGGTTCTGTGAAAGGTAGCACAAGTACTGAAGACGTGCTCTGACTCTGGGCAAGGCAACAATCCGGAAAGGCTGTTTGCTACACTTTGGGAGACTGCACAGCACAGGTCTAAGCTGTCCCTAGCAAACAGCACTAAAATGCTCCCCAATGCATTGGTGTTTTACCAACTTCTGCTCTGGAAACAATGCGCAGCTGGATTGTTGAATCAAACTTTACTTATCCACATGTTGCTGGGGAGAGACAGAATAAGCCTGCAGTAATAGCCCCTGCACAATCCAGCTCAAACTCCACGTAGACCACGCAGGGATACGTATCAAAAACGTGCAGAATACCCAAAACCTTATTCTTTTCCCCAATTTCTAAACATGCTGATCCTTAAAACACATGGGATAGTCAAGAGTTTTGAGGAATACGTGTCGGTGGTAAATAATTGTCAGTGGTAAACAATTACCAATGCTGTCTTGTAAATGGATATAAACAGACACTTTGCACCACTGTCCGATGCCGCCCCTGGTTTCTACTGCAGCATGACCCAGGACAGAACTACAGGTTCTCAAATTTAACAGACCCCGCATTTCAGTCTCCTGGTGTGCGTTAAGCCACAGTGACAGTTCAAACAAGAATTTAGTTAAACGCCCTACTTGTAACTGCTCATTATGTTCTACTGAAAACAGCTACTTGGGAATTTTTTATTCTTTGAGAAGGAACTTTATAGCTTCTCAGGCCTCAGAAACATCATCTATTCAAACGAAGAGTTACACACGCAGGGCCTAGCTGTCCCCACTTATGCAAGGACAGAATCTAGTCCTCAAGGCCCTCATTACTCAACGCTTCTTTAAAATACTCTTCTCCTCTGAGCAGCTGCATCCCTTTGTGTAAAGCGAATCCCAATGCCAGAAGAGAACTGCAGAGAAGGCTGTGTGGGAAACCTAACAAGGGACTGAATTCACCACCTTCTTATCCCCAGATCCCTGCGGTCAACGGCAGTGCACGCCGGGCTGATTTCTACAGAGTCTCATCAGCTGATCCAGGCAAGGGTGGAAGAGGGGAGGAAAAGATTTGACTGATGTTGCAAGGGAGGCATGTGGCATGAGCGGAACAGGCCAACACATAATGAAATCCAGAATCTGAACATATTTTATAAATTGAGAACTCATTTTGCAGAAAGCAGCAATTCCTACTTCTGGCTGTATGGGAGGCATATTGGCAGGACCCAGTGAAAAACACCATCTGCAGCTGCAACTCGTTAGCAAGCTTTGAAAACAGCAGAGCAAACTGGACTGCAAATTCACCGAGCTCAGCCCTTCCTGCCATCGGGGAAAGCAAGAGCCTCAGCTAAGGCCAGTCACTGTACAAACTCGTCAGATGATCAGGACAGGAAAAGATGCAAGATGTGTCAAGACTGGGGAGTCCTTGGCACCAGTCCATTCTCATTCTGTTCAGACCTTCCTGGGGAAGGGGGGGGAGATCAGGCCAGCAGAAGACAAGACTACCCGCAGGCTGCAAAACATCATCCAGGATACTCACAAAGGCGTTGAATCCTCCTACCCGGCCTGCGACCCTGATAAGGCGGAAGATGCTCCACAACATGGACACGGCCACGAGTGTCACTATCAGGGAAATGATATCACTAAAAAGACAAAAGCAAGACAGGTACAAATTGAAGCTTTCGGCCACAACTCGGTCAACATTACTCAACACAACTATTCTCGGTATTTTAAAGGTCCTGACATTTAGGCTACAAGTGCATCAACGAGCAGACATGACTAAGAAAATGCAACATTCACAGGTTTTTATATATAAAAAACAAAAAACCCAACAACTACATAACCTAAAATGTTAAACAGAGGACATTGGCAAACAGCGCTTACAGCTGTGGAAGAAATTCGACCTCGCCATCCTGTTTGAAGGCATTTCTACTTGTAAAACAAATAGGGCCTTCAGGCAATGAAATCACACCCAGAGCAGAAACTGGTGGGGCTGGCGGTGCACCCAACGGGAGCTCACTGCAGCAGACCTGCATCCGGCAACACTAGGGAGATTCCAGCTCCCCTAATCCTTGCAGAAATCCCAGTGCGGGTCTCCCGTTAAGAGGCTGCTCTGCCTAGTCCAGTTGGCCCTCCCTGCTCAAGTCCTTTATGTCAGAAGGAAGTGCTACAACTACCAACATCAATTTTCTGGATCCTCTGTCTTACCAATTGCATTAGGAGGGAGATGTGGAGCAGAGATGGCACTGCAGGTCTAATACAGTTACAAGACAAACATGCTGAGGGCAAATATCCTGTGAGCTCGAAACAAAGAATGCTTTCAATGGGAGGAAAAATGATCGTATTTCAGATGACAGGTTGGGATTTGTGGGACCCTGTTCTGCTTCACGTGCCTGTGAAATCATCTGGTCTCGCCACACTTGTGTGTCTTATCTTTAAACTGGGAATGTGTGTCCCGTCTCTCACAGAGGGATGATTTACTGAAGCAAGGGGACCAGCATGTGCTATATACCCAGCTGCATTTGTTTCTTCTAGGCGTGAGATCCTAGGCAACACTGGAAACTGAAAGTCACCTTCAGTTTGTCAGCTACGCAAACACCACTAATTCTGAAGCACATCAAGCGCCCACATCTCGGAGTAAGCTGAATCCAAGCTGCAAGTCCTCCACACCTCACAGGTTCAAACTCCTGACTGAGGGTCTAAAATCTCCAGACATTCACTGTCTCCTGAGAGACTTCAGCCCCTATAATATCTCTTAAAAAAAATAACCTGTTTTCAGGGGAATCGGCTTGTGTTGATGGCTGACTAACGGTTCAGTCTACTCCTCCTGTTATATGCAAGTTTGAAAAAAATTGGCAAGTTCTGAATTTCAACTACAGGTCTCGTGCTGCATGATCAATTAAAAAGTTTATCTTCGTATAAACCATGTATCAAAAATGTGCAAATGTTATTCAGAGGACAAGTAACTAGACAAAATCCAGCCCAGGTATCCACTTATCGACAAACAGGACATATGTTTCACATTTTGTTAAGGTGTCTGGGAGGAAGAATTACACACACTGGCCATGCTCATCTACAGAGGGAAAGCCAGCGCTCCAAACCCTATGAGCTACGAGATGCAGAAAACGCTCTCTGCATGGTGCACAGGTAGGTGACCAGGCCATCGTGGCAGATAACTGTAGCGGCGCGATGCTATCTGTTGTCAGGAATTGGGATTTCTTTACTTAGCAGACAGGACTTCTGCACTGCACCTCTCTCACAGTACTTCACAATAAGCAATTAGTCACGAGCTCTCCAAACGTTGGAGTCTCTCCCCACACTTCTGGAAAGCACCTTTCTACACCAGTGTAACGACTAACAGTGGTGGACTTGTTGGAGCCCAGCGAGCGAGCTCCACGGGTCTGTTCTGCACTCTGGACCCCATAAATCCTGTTGTGCAAAAACAAGCTGCCGGTCTTAACAGAAGGGCAAATCAGCCACCTCAGCAGCAAACGACCACGAAACATTAGTGCATCATATGAAAGCACAGAATAAAGCCTAGCCAGCGCTCTACAGTCTTGTGACAGATCTTCCCTCTTCTTGCTCATTATAGCTTATTGCAGAATTAAAAGCTTTGAGCAATCTTTTTCCCTTTTTGTTTTTTTTAAGCAAAGGATCTTGGTTTCAGGTAACAGAAAAGGTCTGTAAATTTAATGGAAATACTCCTCTCGCTGACATTTTGTATGCTAGCATCAAAGCTGCGCTGCTCAGTATGTGGCTCACAGCTGGAGCGAGCAGCAGCGCAGGCTGTCCTCTGATCCTCAGCTGTTGGAGAAACAGGCCAAAACTAGGTGTTTATTTTTACAGATTGAACCACCACTGCACGCCTTCCTCGAAGTATTTTAATGGGGGAAGGCGTACTGCACCACCAGCATTCTTCACAGACCAGGGTGTAACATCACTTGTTGAGTCAGGATTTCTACCACGCTCTGCACTTGAATAATAGATTATCAGGACAAAAAAGTGCTCTGCTGTGCACGACGCACAGCAACTGATACAGACTTCCCTCCGGCTTGCTGACAGTGACCCAAAACATTTTGGTCTGCTGCATGCTGCAGTTCCAGACACCTCCTTGGGACCCTCACTTCTGAAACGTTAAGGTATATCTAGAGCACACCTGTTTCTGAAAGATGAAGCAAGTGCTCCAAAACTGGGATCACTTTTTTTGTTCTATATTTATAATAACAACATTTAATTGAAAGATATTTTCCTCTCCAAGTGAGGGGACCAATATAAGATCAACAATAAGCACAAATGCATATCATACTTTCCATAAAAGCCAGGATGTTTGTAGGAAACGGGGATTCTCTCTCTCTCATCAATATTCAGCTCATCCTCCGCAGCTCTCAGCTTCTCTTCGAATTTGTCAATGTTTGCCACCCGCATTGTGTACAGCAGGGTAACGTTCTGGGGACATGCAATCAAAAGCAGCACGTAAGTATTGCAGTATAAGGACACAGCGAAGAGCAGAAGAAGTGCACAACACGGACAAGTCAGATAAAAGTTAGCTTTATGTCACATCCTTTGGTACTGCACCAATGAACTCGTGAGCAGATAACCAACACGAGGGCTCCAGATGAACCTGGGAACACCTCTAGGCTTTTCAGCACCCAGGGAAGAACCAAGTCTCAGCTCCCCAGAAACAAGCAGATGCAACAACTTTGTAGGCAAGCTGAAGGATGAGTTAGTATTACAAACCCAGCTACACCGACGCCTTTGGCTCAGACGAGTTTTTGCGCTATATATGGAAAACTGCACCATTGGGAAGGAGCTGTCTCGTGCTCCACTCAGACTTCTTGGATCTTGTTTCTGTATCTCTGTCACAAATTAACTTCACCCAGCAGTCTGCAAATAGGTCGTAAGCCACTGAACAAAACGGGATGTATCCAAGAACAGTATTTTAATCTCTCATGGCAATCTGTAACTATTCTTAGCGGCAACTCCTAGCAGTAAGCACGTGATCAAACTTTGCTTTGTTTCCATTCTGGAAGATTTAGTAAAGAAGTCTGATGGAGTTTCACAGAACACCTCAAACCAAAATCCAAATAGGAGAAAATTTTTTGAAACAAGATCTAGTAATAAGAGTTTACAGTCTTCTAGATACCTTTTCACACATCAGACTGAGCTGGTAAGAAAAAAACATTAAATTTTTCTAGCTTTTTAGACATATGTAAGATTTTTTTTTTCCAGGCGATTATAATTATTTTTACAATTTAAAATAAAAGTCTTAGTTTCCAAGTTGACATGAGTAACAGAACTCTCCTCAACAACACAAGACAAAAACTAATGCAGAGCCAATTTACCAGCTAGAGTTTTACCAAACATATATTCATTAACCCAATTCTTATCGATTGTATAATCTAAGATCATTCATTCCCATTGTAGAAAGTCACTCACAACTTGTCCATGCGGACTTCCTCCTGGGTGCAGATAAATTTCCACAATATCGCTCTCTGGCACCACTTCAATTCTCTGGACCTCCCCCTTTGCCAGCATCTCATTCACAAAGTAGTTCCAGGAAATTTTGGTCCCTTCTCTGTTCTCGCTGACCGTGAATCGAAACATCAGCAGTATGAAAGTTACGATGAGGAGTGCCCGTAAGCGTTCAAGATGCATCTGATTTTCTCTTTTCCTGCGTTTCTCATCCTCTTTAGAAAAAAGATACCAGAGAAGAAAAAAAAAAAGATATGAGCACATAATTGCGGAATTTTCTCACCCAATGAAGGGACAATTAAATGACGAAGATTAACATAACGCTACCTTCCAGGTTTTGCTTTGTTGCCTGTTAGGTTTCTCCTGAAAGACTAGACTCAGAAGCAGTACCTAACTTGCACTGCACAGGCAATTTTCTGGCTTGGCTCACAAAGGAGGTTGTGACTTGCCCAAGGTTATGCAAGGGATTCAGGCTTTTTGGATTGCATGACATTCCCAGACCTTTCTGGCTTCTAGACTGTCCGACCACAAGGCCTCAGCTGTACACCTGACGCAGCACCAGGTCGAAAGTCTGGTTATGAAAGCACAAGCACTCAGATGTAAACTTCACAGTTGCCTGGAAGGAGTAAAATTTTGCATCTTGCTAGCCAACAAAAAAATCTGCTTGCACCACATCGCTGCGGCTATATTCAGCTGTTCCCCAGTGCCCCAGAAGCCATGCAGTGAGGCACCGTGCGCACAGAGATGATCACGGAGGATCACCCCTGTCGCTTGAATTGTTGCCTCAGTAAGAGGAGGAACTGAAGCATCAGCGAGCCACAGAAAGCCCCTCACTTCCAGAAGTTACTGACTGTGTACGAAAACAGACAGCAACCTCACCCCTATTTTGAAGAGGTCTGATCGGCATTTCCTGTTTAAAGGCAGTCTAATCCTGGTCCCGGAGACTTCAGATGGTCATCCGCCACTAGACCCATTACAAGCCCACCAAATGTCGTTCTATTCTAAAATAAGAGACTACCTCACTTGCCTGGCCCAATATGGATATAGGCCAAATGAAGCCATCGGACCCTCGTTGCTAAAAATCAAACTCAGGAATGACTATAGCCCACTTCCATACACCATGCTTCTCCGCTGCCTAGTCCTCAGGCGGTTGCTAACACATCCACCGGAAAACACCAGGAGTCAGTGCCACTGGTAAATCACACAGCACAGTGTTATAGGAGATAATTGCTTCCTGGTGAGCTCCTGATCTGCTGGCATCCTGTATCACCAGACCAGCAACATTTCTATCACCTAAGAAAACGTCTACATTTGCAGTAAAGCTGAACTAGCACAGGAGACATGCATATGTGCAGCTTATCTATGCGTATAAATAGACCACAAATCAATCTCACCGTCTTACAAAATTGCACAGATTTTCTCCCATGCTACACAATTTCATGTTTAAAAAGGCTTGACAACTTGTCCACATTAAGGATCTGTATCAAAGAGGGATTCCCATGCTAGATGTGCTTTCCCCTGCCTTTACTGTATTAGCAGCATACTGAAGTGATGATGTGAGAAAAAGGGATGGTTTACTTCAAGTATTTGCCACTAAACCTTTTTTTCCAGACGCCCAACATTTTTTGCACCGCATAAGCAAATTTAAAATTCTGTGGTCTGCAAAGGATTGCCAAAGCACAGTTCAATGTCAGCTGCTAGCTAGTGTTCGAGCCGAGACGACAACAAATACCTCCTCCTCTTTCCAGTCATATGTGGATGTTCTCAATATATAATTTACCACTTCTTCTTGATATACAATTTAACATCAACGGCAACATGGCATACATAAACACTATTCTACACCCAGAAATAAATTAATTCTGCACCACTGGACTGCTAGTGCATCTGCCTGCTGCAGCCCAGATTAGATTTATTTGCAAATTCATAACAAACGTTCTGACACTAGCATTTATCACCAGCCACCAATTAGACCCTACACACACTGCAACAAAACCAAGGGACAAACATATGACCCAGTCAGATGCTAAAAAAAGTACTCTGTCCTTCAGATACGCAGCATCATTTTTCACTTGTTTCCTAGCTCTGCTCCACATTTAACAGGAAAGGCTTGTTCCTAAATAGAAACAATGCAGCTTTTCAGATAAGGTCATAATTTCAAAAGACAGTGACAAGCTCAGACACCACGTCCAGCGCATCCACTTTGTTCTTCAATGCCATCTCCTCACTTCTGTGTTATCGGCTAGATCCAGCTTTATTAGAACCAAGTAATTCATCACAAAGCTGCGGGATGACATCTACTATAGTCTTATTAAAGCAAATTAAAATATGGTACGACGGAGGCCTTACCCTGGGCCATATTCTGAAAAGCTGAGCAACTTCCAAATAAAAAAAAAATCTACAGAGAAAAGAAACAACTCCAGAGAAGTGAGTACCGACGGAAAGTTTGTCTATTGCCATGCGAGTTCCTTGGAGATGTCAGAGTCAACTATCACTAAAGCACTTCTCTGTATTAAATTTCAGACAAAGTGAGGAGGAGTATAACACGTTCTAAAGCACGCGTAATTGAGGATACTATCACAAAAAAATCACCACTGGGTAAAAGATCCCGCCAGATACCTTGACACAAACAACTTCTCTAGCTTCTAGGAATGAGACTTGTTTAGGACCTTTAACCTACAGCCAAATAATTTCAGGAAAAAAACATTTCTAGAAAGATATAAGACAACACAAAGCTCTCCTCTACTCTGCATTTAATGAAGGACAAAATCAATCTATTTCTAAGCTCAAGTGAAGTATGACTATCTTTACAGTATAATATTCATATCACGCCATAAGCTACCCCACAATATTCAGTAAATGAGAACCAGTAACTGGATGCGTCACTTGCAAGCAACAGCTGTGGGAATACTTCCATCTTTTCAGTCTCAAAAAGCTTCCACGGAGCAATGATTTGCCATTAACCCCAAATCTGAACTCTCTGATTAAAATCTTGCAAGGGCTGCAGTGTCAGTTTGAAGAGTTCTTTTTAATAATTACTGCAAAGACGAGTATTCCCCTGGAGACATGGGGTAGCATTCCACCTCCCAAAGTCAAGCCATCCATTAATCACAGGAGAAAAGAGGCCACCGAGCACGGCATGTTACTGTTTACTGATTTTAACAGCTACAATACTTCTTCGAGGCACTGTGCTCACAGTCACCCTGTGTGGTCTTGCAAACATTAAGGGGCCCAACCTCTGAGCTCTGGCTTCCTTAACGAGGGCTCTGTGATACCTGCACTCACATCCCACTGAAGACTTCAGCCCAGTTAAATGGATCAAACAGGCAAAGCCACTGCTCTTGCCTTAAAGAGACTGCATACAATGACACAAGTCAAGCTAAGTCACCAGCAGCTGACTGCTTTTACTCCAAAAGTTAGTTAATCCAAGAGGATTCAACCATTGTGTTTAAGCACAACAAAGCAAAAGCCAAGCTATTACATCATCTGACAACACCTAGGTAAAAGTTCATCATATGACTTATAAAATTACATTACAGTCTGCATGACTTAAGCACGATGCTAAGTGCCTTCCAACTCACAATACAAAGGTCCGGAGCCCGCCATCTACAAAAGGTTTGTCCCTCACTCCAAGGTCCAGGAAACAAGTAGCACAGCAAACATCCACATAAACTCTCTTCAGACATCACCAGCCCCCACAAGCATCAACTAACGTCATAAAATGAAGAAAATGCTCAGGTCTGTTATGCTTCTGCAAGCATTACCAACAAGGCAGAGGGATAAGACCTTCACCCAGGCCACTTCTGACATCTTAAGTGCCCCACCAGGCCCACAGATACAGGACACGCCATCAGCTGTGCTACTTCAGAGCTGAAAATCTACACCAGAGAGCCTGAAAACATGCCTCATCCAGAGCCCAGAAAGTCTTTGCATGCACTTCAGTTCTTGGGAGGCTGGAGGGAAAGAGCACATACTTACAAATGAGCAAAGAATTTTCTTTACAGGAGTGGAAGAGTCAAATTACACTTCTTAAATGGAATGCAGCTGTTGTCAATCTACAAACAGCACAAAGTCCACAATACCAAGACTTGAAGGGACACCCACTAACGCGCTCGTGTTTGAAAAACGTTTGGTGAAAACCTACTGGTAGAAGATAACAGTGCCTCCTGCAAGGATCAGAACACTGCCTGTCAGAAGTTACGCAAAGTTTTTGTCTAGTACACAGAAGTTATTGCCCTGCACCCACACCCCCCACTCCTGTCATTAAATTCCTCACCCCCTTAAGCTTAATGTACAGAAAGGGCACTCCTCGACTTCTCAACACAATCTGGCACACCATCTAGCTCCCTAGGCTCCAGAAAATATTTAGCATAATAAAATCAATTTTCAAGAAGTCCTGTACAGCAGGATGCCTGGGGCTTAGGCAGCAAAAGACACGCAAAAAACAGTATCTAGGAAGAATGATTTAAAAAAGAAAAATTATTCTGGGCAAGTGCCATTAGTTACACAGTTAAGAACCCTTTAAGGAATCTATTTTTATCTTTGAGCTTGGTAAATCACTAGAAGTGGAGAGACATCCACAGTGGAGCTAAATGAAATAGAAGAAAAAACAGAATCCAGCTTAAAGACTTTAATTTAGTTAATAAAAGTTTATCAAGTCAAAACGCTCTACAACAAAACCTCCAACCCAAAACTCAGTAAATACTATTGTTCCTCTTTGCAAAGCAGCAAAACTAAGGTAAACATCAGTGAAGTTATTTGCATAGGATGTCAAGCAACATAGAAAAAGAAACAGTGTCATGATCTGTTTTAAGCCATCACTGACGTCAAAATACCCTTGCAAACTCGTTCTTAGCCATAGGCTTGCAGAGGTGGTAACCTACAGGTACAGGTTTCCAGTACCCAGAGGCAGAAGCATTAAGGTGGATCCTCCACGCCATCCAGCCTTACCCCTCACACATAGTTTGTTTCATTAAATCTTTTTTTGGCACATACATACCCTCCTCTTCCTGTGGCGATTTTTTTTTGAATCCTCCATTCTTCTGGGTACTCCCTTGAGAGCCTGAAGTACTGAAATAGTAAGTGCTACCTGCAGGCAAGCAGAGTTAAGTAGTTACTACCAGAAGACCTCAGGAGACGGCAAGAGAGGGGGAGCGAGGATGGCAGAAACACATGCGAGCTCCAAATGCAGAGAAAGCTACGCTCCACATCCACCCAAGCACACAGCTTCGTTCGTGTGCCAAGGAAACGGGACAGCCTCGCCAGAGCGAGTGATGGGAGGGACAGGCTCCTTCAGCATACATTCAGTATATATATATATTTTTTGACTATCCAATCAAAATATGGCTTTGTTCAGAGATCATTTTAATGAAGCAAAGAAGAAAATCTGCAGAAATTTCTTCAGTGCTGAACCATGCACACGTTTCCCAAGGCATAACCATAGCTAACGTCGGTATGGTCATCAGCTTCACACTAGGACCTGTAAATGCGTATTAAAGGAAATGTATGTGCTGGAGTTAAATGAAGGTTTCTCAGTTCATACTGTCAACTCTAATAAAAGCCAAAAAAGGCAGGCTACAAACAGTAAAACTCACAGTTGCTGCTACAAAACAGTAAGTGAAGTCCTGTTTGACAGAAAAATGCAAAAAGTTCAGAGTGAAAGCTGACTTGAGGACAGTAGCTTCCATTTCGCATGGTCTTTCATGAAGGCTCCAGAAAGAGGAGGAAGCCCAAAACCTGGCCTGCTTGTCCCCTGCTAGCTACCAGATGACGCACTGCCATTTGAAAGATTATGCGTTTATTTTAACTTAGGAAAAAAAAACTAAAAACAAAACCAAAAACAACCTCACAAAGGCAAAGCAGCCCAAGCTCACCAGGTCCACGCTGGCCAGGACAGCCATGACCAGTTTTGTTCAAATGTCAAAGGCACCCGCAAACTCGGCCTTCCAATTTGAAGAGGGGAGTGAGAAGAATAACTGCCTCCATTTTACCTTTCTGTGCTTTTGCTCTAAGGATTCAGATAACATTTTATAACATACACTTTCAACCTGCTCCAACGCAAGGCTTTCAGCAATGTCACACGATGTGATCTCTGACAAAGGTGAATGACATTTTCTTCTTAGGCTTTGCTAATGAGGCACAGGAAGATTCTCTACTTCACAGTCTGCAGTTTTTATATTAGCTTTCAGGTCTAATGACTCAAGTGCTTCATCGCTGTCACCAAACAAAAACCTAGAACCCTGCAAATGGCACACAGCTCACAAAGCCAAGGACAGAACAGCTTTATTTCAGTTTCAGGAATGTAGGCAGTGAATGTACAGAAAAGTCAACACTCTTACTAAATAAGACCTTTTCCTCTCCTCCACCTGTGCAGTTGCTCTTCAGGACTCACCTAAGAGATTCCAAAGCCTGACTGGATCTCGAACTATGTGTTGTTTCACCAGGACTCCACTGAGACCTCGACATGTGGGGGAAAGTGTTTGTGACAGAAGGCTCTGAGGAGGAAGATAAAGAAAAAAAGACAACTATTGGAAAAACACTGTGATTGTTTACCCTTTCCTTACTCTGTGAGACTAAGATTTCTAAACATGAAAATATTGTGGGTAAATTGCAGGACCAGCAGCTGGGAGATCTAAATATTATTCCTAGTTGTGCTGTGGACTTGCCATGTGACTTTGAAGATGTTTTTTGTAACCCAGTTTAAAGAAAGCACACGTATAAGTAGAAACATACACTCAAAACACTTGAAAACTCTGTCTTCTTCCTCCAAGTATCTCTGTTCTTCACTCCAAAGTTATGTTGGAAGTCAAGCTCTCAAAATGTAAAGGCACCTGCCCACACCAGGAAATCCTAAGGACTACTACGTTGTAACCCTGCTGCAGGGCAGTAAGGACAACACACCTATTTCCCCATGGTAATTCAGCAATAATCCTGCAGTTTATATTCCCATCTAAAGGCAACTTCACAACATTTGAACTGACATGAACTAATACCCTTGCTGGACTCACGCCTTGCCCCTTCTCCGACAGGCGATTCCCTGTCTCACCACCCCTCTACGGCACAGGCACAAACTCCTGTGCAGCAAACCAGACAGGGACACTGGCTAGGCTGAAATCCTTCACCCTTTTTGCCTGGTCTGCTGGGCAGCAACACGACAGCTTGTGCTGACAAGGTCCTGTGCAGCCTGCTCTGGGTGACCCTGCTTGGGCAGGGGGTTGGGCTGGGTGACCCACAGAGGGCCCTGCCAACCCCGAACATTCTGTGATTCTGTGAAAATGGTATCCTCTCGGGATCGATACTTTCTAGAACAAACAGCTTCGACTAGCTTCAACTGATCACAGAAAAACCCGGCATGATTCACAAAGCAGTCCCACGGCTGTTCTCCCTCCATCGCCTACTTGCACTGCCAGTGCTTTTCCACTGCACTGAAGAAAAGCACAAAACAGCCTTAAACCCTGTTGTGGGCCCAGTTTAGACAAGACCTCGCCTCCTATGCCAAGGGCTGTGCTGCGGAGCCCTGCAGCACCAGCAGCACAGCAAGACGGGGAAAACACATCCGTGGCACGCAGCAATGGCGCGGGGGCTCGCACCACAAGAGATGCAAAGAGCCAGCACGAATAAAACTAGAAAAAAAAAACACCTTTAATCAACGTTTCATTGCTTAGGACAGCCTCAGCGCTCTCTTCACACGGTGCTTCCCCCAGGGACCCGCGGGCTGCTCTAACCGGAGGCACCGTCTGAGGGAAGGCCCGCCCGGCAGCCAGCGCACACCCCGACACAAGGCCGACCCAGCTCCCCGCCGGGCCGGGCCCTCCCCGGGGGAACGCTCCTGCGGCGGGGCCGGTCAGCGCCCGGGGAAGGCCGCGGAGAGACGCCCTGAGGCGGCGGCACCGGGGTGCCCCAGCACGGCCGGTGGGACCAGCAGTCCCCTTCCCCCTCCCCCGCTGCTCCCCGCCGCGCCCGCGGGA
>Ga0065711_1032919_pt1 | contig 26431 bp, 15 predicted proteins | sample Hoacrofraction12_FD_59098 | JGI IMG/M metagenome (GOLD analysis project Ga0065711, IMG submission 59098) | Hoatzin crop microbial communities from Cojedes, Venezuela - Epithelial fraction 12 v2 (version 2) | ecosystem: Host-associated > Birds > Digestive system > Esophagus > Crop | place... | reverse complement strand
TGGACTCTCTCCAGTAGCTCTTCATCTTTCTTGAAGTGGGGAGCCCAGAACTGGACAGAGTACTCCAGATGAGGCCTCACTAGGGCAGTGTAGAGGGGAAGGAGAACCTCCATCGACCTGCTGGCCACACTCCTCCTAATGCACCCCAGGATGCCATTGGCCTTCTTGGCAATTATTTGTGTCAGAGAATTTAGAATAACCACACAAAATTTTGCATTCGCCAGTATTATACAAAAAAAATTAGCATTCAGACTGAATAACAAAGAGAATTAGTTTATAACAGGCCTGGTCCAAAGCCAATAAATTTCAGTGAAATGCTTTATTTACCTTCCAAAGCTTTGAATGAAGTCTGCTGGTCCACCAGACAAATGAAGTTTGCTTTTTTCTGTAGTTAGAATCTATATTTAAGCAGGGTTTTTCCACTGGTGTTATGATCCCTTTTTAAGGTGGAAACCACATTATTTTACTTAGATTTCCTAAATTTAGCTAGATTTCCATTGTATTCCTATGACTGTATAACCAGACTTCAGTTTCTAAAATACACTAGGGTTCAGCATTGTTGCCTGCGATTACATAGCTAAGGGCATTTTTATAATTAGTTCTAGCAAAGTTTTATAATTAGTTATAGCAAAAATCAGATCTCTTCTAATATCTTATTTTTATGGGGAAAAGACTATTTAATTTGTTCATTGTGTTACTTTAGTATCATTTATGGAAGCAACATATTATGTTGACATACCCAGAGGTTCACTATGAAAGCCTAACTTGCACTGTTAAATTATTTGTTGACTTCTACCTTTTGTATGGTACATGGTGCTACCTTTGAAAATCATATATATAAAAATACTCCTCAGGTAACTGAATAGCGTGAAATAAGGCATATCCAACATAATTTTTTTTTAACTTCAAGATTTCAAAGCAACAGTGAATAAGCAGATAGTTTTCAGAAAATGATATACAAGAGAAAGAAGAATAACAGAAAGAAAAGACAGGGAAAAAAAATCAAAGAAATTGAAGCTTGCAGTCAGATATTGTAATTTTATTTTTTCAGTTCCTTCCTTTCCTGATGAGAGACAGTTTGACCTGAAAGAAAGCTCAGCCTGCTTTAATCCTGAAAAGTGATTCGGGCTTATATCTTCAGATGTCCAGAAAAGCAGGGCAATGAACTAGTGCTCTGCTGTATTTCTGTTGCCACTTTTGAACAAGTAACTCTCCCTCCAAAAGGATTCAGATTTACCTCCATTCTTTTTCATGTGTGTTCATTTTCACTCACCTTCAGACAGCCACCCTGAACTACATAAATACAACATTTGCTGTGTATGCACGAATTTCTGAACTTTCTGAGGCACTTCTTTGAAGAGTAGTTTTCTCCAGGACTTTGGTTTGCTCCATTTTCTTGAATTTCAGGCTTCAAAGTGAACTTTACTGTACAAACTGCCAACTCAAGTGTGACAACGAAAACAGTGAGCAACAAGAACTTGAAGAGAAATTTAAAATTCAATAGACAATAAAATAAATGCTAGAAAAGCTATTCAAATTTTTTTGGTCGAAAGAAGTCTTTTCCTGTTCAGGGTTACACATGTAATTCTGATGCCATGGAGTGAAGGGTGAGATGTGCCACATGTTCTCTAACATCTAGATAAAACTAGATACCACTTTATTGGTGTGCTACACTCCATCTGAAGTAGGTAATGGAAATCAGAGATATTTTGCCCTTAATAAGGACATTTATTGCCTTTGTAGTCTGTCAAATCATTCATGTACTCTGAGCGGATATTTTCTGTGCTAAGCAATATGGAAAAGAGCAAAAGTATGGAAGATGCAGTGACGATCGTTGTTAAACACAGGCATCACTTCACCTTTAGAAGACCACAAGTGAACAGCACAAGAGAACTGGGGGAGGTGGGAAGTGCCAGGGAAAGAGTCTGCAAGCCATCCGGAAATGTCGTGCTACAACTGGTTGCAAGAATCTCTGCTGGTGAAACAAACAAAACCCTTGAAAACCAGCCACTTTGCAAGACAACAAAAAAACAATCAAAATTTCCAGGGCAACCCAGTCCTAGGTTACGTCAGGCTCCTATAGCAGGCGTGCTAAGCTTGACAGTTGACTGTGTTCGATGTTTAAATGCAGGAGGCAAAGAGATGTCATGCTGAAAGCCGAGGTATTTTATGCTCCCACATTTCTTTCCTCTCTTCATACGGAGCAAATTTCACGCAAGGAGTTCCAACAGCAACAACCATGCAGCTGTTTTTGACACTACGTGAAGGAGAGCACAAGGGTTATAATGAGGAGAGACAGGAAAATGCTGGTCTTCAAAACATACAGATTCCACACATAGCAAACAGCAAAACTGCATCTTTTAGACCAGCTCTTCCACTGGTCTAAAAGACGCAGCATAGGCCAAAATCTGATTAAAGCAGGACATTAGAGTCTAAGGAAAATCAAAAGTAAGAATTCTAGCTACGTCAGTCAGTCCTGTTCTCTGGGAGACAATGCAGCTACGCCAGCTCTGCGGCAGCAAGGGGCTAGCTCTAAAGCTTCAGTAACATGATAAAAGCTAGGTTTCCCACAGCCTCTAGTGGTCTGGTTGTCACAAAGCTGTCCAGTGTGACTTTCTCCCATGAGAACAACTCATCCCTGCGGATTGTTTACGTGGCAGGACATTATTTCAGACAGGAACATGGACAGCGTGAGCAACGACTGTCCTCAGAAGAGAGTATTCACTTTCAAGTAGTGAGAAAGCAGAGAAGACATGCCAGAAGGCAGTTCTTAAATAAGTTACAGGCTGCGAAGTGTGAAGTAAGACAAGTGACTTTTCAGGAGTCTCAGATGTCATGTGCTGAACATATGTCCCGTTATTTTTGTCTCCTTGAGACTACCATAGCATGATCACTGGCCTTGACTTCTTATCCAGGTCAGAGAAGAGCAGACTGACTCTTCAGGACAACGTTATTATGCTAGTACTAGGTAAGTGCTAGTAGGTAAGTGAAGGCACTTGCCTTTAGGAGTCAAATACCAATTCCATCACTTATCCTAGTGAATAGAGCATGAGACTCAAAAGTGCAGCAAATCTCAATTTATCCATCCCATGAGTTCCCTCTGGTTAAAGATAAGTCACTTCAGTATGCTATGCAAATTAAATATATTTGAACAAATTTTGGGGCTGACATATACACAGTTTGTACTGACTATCAATATTTACTCATACTGTTCCCTGAAATTTCAGTGACTTTGTAAACTGTCAAGTATTACCAGTGCCAATGTACCAACAATTACAAACTTTGATTTACCATGTGACCTTCCAGCATAAAAAATTTAAGACTCCCCTTTCTACCTACCTGCAATACCTGATTGACTGTCGAAGAGGAAAATTCAGGTTAGGCCCTTCTGGAATTTACGGAAACATTTCACCTTTGTGTAACACAGAGTTTCAAAGTCTAAAGCAATCCCACCAGTCTCTGTTCGGCCCTGCAAAACTCAATTGTCAGAGCAGCAGATTCGTATGGATCTTTCCACAGCACAGCTCCACCACCTCTCCAGATGGGCTGTCCAAGTTAATGCGAAGCTGACACAATTTAGATCAACCGAGAGGTGTAGCCACTTGCTGCGATCACGTGATAAGCAACATTTGCAATCCAAAGAAAGAGTCGCAAGCAAAATTTTTTCCATTGTTCAGTAGCCTGATCATTCCAGGTATCTAGGATACCATTTCCTAATTAGAAGTTGTTAGAAAGGTGATATGCCAAATTAAAAAGTGGTGAGTGATAGCACACTGAGGTGATGTTTCATATTCATGTACATGAGCTAAACTTGTCTTGCCTATGCATAAAGCAGTAATCAGTGTGAAAGGATTCAGGTGCTTAAATACTCACCTCTAAACTTTCGGGCTCAGATAAAGACTGAAGATATCCTAAATGAATCGAAGGGTCAGGGATCGTAGAGGTCTCTACGGTTCATCTTCATGGCCCAACTTCCCTGCAGAGTGCTGCTGCTCAGCACCCGGTGAGTCGGAAGAGCAGCGGCTTCCAGAGAGGTCCTGCATCCGAGGAGATATTTCAGAACTACGGCCGAGATTTTTCCACCCATAGGCTTAGAGGCTATTTTCCCTGGATAATTTTTACCCCTGTGGTGGGCTAGTAGGGAAACATATCCTGAAACCTCTAAGGATTTCTTCTTTGTTTATGGAGTGTGGGAAGATCTGAAGACGACAGAATGGCACCGGTGTGAGCACATGAGCTACAGTTTCCCAGTGGTCTTCTGGGTGTACAAGGACCACACGGCTTCAGCAGAGCACCCCGTAAGCGTACACATCACCACATCGCACGGGTGTTCAGTGGCAGTTCGCTGTTACAGCAGCCACTTGCACGTTTTGATTTGCTTCCTCTTTCAAGCACAAACCTTCTCAAACTGTAATCTAATCATTACATAAACACTGGTTGTGTTAATTTATTCTATCCTTACGAAGCACTCCCCGACTGAGAGTTATTAAAGACCATAATCTTACAAAAGCTCTGCTGCAGATTGCCTGCGGCTTACTTAAGCTGGGGCTTGTCTGTTTGTTTGTTTGTTCGGTGGCAGAAAATTAAATGCAGCATCAGTTCAGAAGGGAAAAAAACCCCACACTGTTCACAGGAAGTCAGCAGGGTCCTAGGATGCTGCTTTTTGATTTGTTTCTGTTTGTGTTGTTTTAGTAGTGACTCAACGATGTTAATTTAAACAAGACTTTGACAAATTTGTTGAGCATTTCTCAATGCTAGGACTAGACAGAATTTTTCCTCTGATATGTACTCTCTTCTACTTATTTTCCCCAAAAGAATCGCTGAAAGAATGATAGTTTCTCTGGAAAAATCGATTTATTAAATTTTTCATATGCTCCAAAAGGAAAGCCAAAACATATTTGCTTTCAGATTTTCTTAAAACAGATTAGTATATTTCTCTATTAACCCTGAATCTGCACAATGCATACTTGAACTGTTTAGTGCATTGTGTCTTTTTCCTCCGAGACCTAGCTGAATAACACCCCAAAGTTTAAGCAGCTGTGAAATGATCATTGAAGTTTTGTGTTGTTTGCATCTTAATACGCAGACTGAATTCAAATTAATTTGAACTGAAAAACTGAAGATTTGAATAATAGAATCACAGGGAGAAACAGGGACTTGAGAGGCTTTTTACTTTACCCCTGCCCCTAAGCAGGATTATACTTAAATTATATACTGAACTATTCTTAACTTGTATATAAATTGAATTTAGTGGGAAATTTTTGCTGGAGGCATACATTTTACAACGTACTTTTCAAGTTCTCACACCTCTCTGGGCTCTGACTTCAGCCCTTTGAGGTTTAGTAGCACTTGTGTGCTGGTCTGAGACAAGGGAACTGGGCCGGACACAGGGATTTTCTTCTTTGCAAGGCATTGCCTAAATATATAGCCTCGTCAAAGTAATGCTAAAGGGAGACAAGCATTGTCCCAGGTAGATTTCAAGTAGTCCATTGATAAGCAGGTCATTTGCAAAGATTCCACACTAGAAACAACAGCAACTGATTTTCGCTTCCTATTTCACTTCCATATTAAATCACAGTTTCCTTTCGGGTACTCAGCATTAGTTCATTACCAAGTCATTTTAAGCTAACATTTTTACTTTTGCAAGTGATCAGTGCAGAATACACCTCCCTCTCCTCTAAATATGTGGGCTGGTTTTTTTTTTATTAAACAATCCACATCCTTATGATATTGTGTTCATCCACTTAACTGGTGTGGACAATTTTCAAGTTGTTAGTCCATTTGCTTTATGCATGGAGTATCTACAACAGTTCAAAAGAAGAAATATTTTCAGAAAAATGAAAGACAATAGAAAACAAAGCAGAAGTTACATGCATCCAGATAAAAACCTAAGTCATCCCTTAATCCTCAAACCGTCTTCTGCTGTAACCAAAATGTCCTTGACACTCATCTGAACATAAATTCCCATTATTGGATGTTTCTATATCCTGCAGTCTACAGGAAGGCAGCAGATCAGATTTAGCCACAGTTTTGTCTTTCAAAAACAGGATAGCGGTGAGGTCTTGGCAACACCTTCCAGACATAGAATTCCTTTACTCAGGGGGTGTAAAAGTTTTTCTCTCTCAGAAGCATACACTGCATATTACGGAAAAACTTCTATAAAGGAAAAGGTACTAAAAAAATCTACAATGTTCTGTCATACTAAATACAATACTGCAAGAATCATCAAGGGGGTACTCACCTCAATTGTACTTAAGATAAATCTGGGACTGAAGTACAGAACCTTAGAGAATCTTGGTCTACAGCTTAGACCAAGCTTAAATAAAACCACTAGATATCGATGAAGCCCATCATTCAAAGCTTCTGAAGGAACCAGTCTCCAAACCTGGAACTAGATTTTCCAGAGATTTCTCCTTCCATTCACGTTCTGGAACAAATGACAAGGTTTTTCAAGAGAAAGAGGTATCTGACATTTGGTCACTATGACAGATGGTGTAAGGAGACTAGACAAGACCTGAACTTCAGGAAGCTTATTGGAAGTTCCAGGAGAAGATTTTCGTTGCAACAAGCAATTAAACCATGTTGGGGGGAGGGTTGCTTGGGAGAGAAGGAGGTCTTGTCTTTGTAGTACAAAGCGCACAGTTCAGCTGCCAGAGCAAGTGGCAGGGACATGGGATGGTGATCGGTCATTATTCTTTCCACCTCCAGGCAGCCACTCAAATTCCTACTTAACTGACCTGGCATGCCACAGCTGAGACGAAAATGTGCTTTTACAGAGTGTAAATAAGCACAGAAATACAGAAATACAGCGTTCCTTTTGTCAGTGACTGAATAGCTTCTTTGAAATTTGGCTCATGTCTGAAGAGAAAAGGAGCAATGCAAGACCAAGAAAATCCACCCAGAGTCTCAGCAAACTGGCAATTAAAATCACACTTGCTTACCATTGCAGATCGGTTAATCTTTTTGTGTTGCTTACCCCTACACACTCCCATGCATTCTATTATAAAAGCTGCTCATTACGCAGCTGACACCCTAATTTAGATGGACTCCATTCTGCTTCCTTCAAAATCAATAAGAAAACTTCCGTTGCATTCAGTGAGGGCAGGATTTACCCCTAAATCTGAGCTACCTTTTTTTTAAATGTAATTTATATGTGCGAATGTATGTATTCATGCACATATAGCCACATTCCATTGGGTTTTTTCTAACCGAAACACATTAAAAAACTGTCCTCTAAGCTAATAGTACAGGAATTCAGATATATATTGCATTTGGTGGTGTCCAGTGTAAACACGATTGAGGTTGTCCACCGAGGTGACTGAGAAAATATTTCATTTCTCAAAAGAAACTGAAATACATAAAGACATTCTAAACTTCCTTACCATGATTTTAGTCCTTTCTGAATTCACAACATGTACTAATTGCAATTAAAACTTAAATGAACTAAGAATTTACCTTTTCAAATATGCTTCTAAACAAGATATGCAGTGTAATAACTGGGTAATTGATTTATAACTATTTCCAAAAATAAAGAAAGGAAATTCTGCTGAATGTCAATTCTGGGACCACTAGTGGAAAAAAAAAAAAAAAAAGTAGAAGTGATAGCATTGAAATTGTGTATGAAATGGATACCTTCCCATTTTCCACAAAATCTGTGATTCACAGTAGGTGGTTTGCTGATACTGAGAGATATATGTAAATATATGTAAATGTATATATAAAGTTACAACATTTCTTTATATACATTTTAATAATAAATCTTTCATATCCCAGAATAGTACAGTTATAGCTACGGGAGCCTTCCCCAAGTAAATGAGAAATATTATACTATGTTTTATGGGTTTTAGACAAAGCCCTCAGTTAGCGGAACAGTCTCATAGCTTGTTTCTGGAAAAACGAGGTATTTCATAGAACAGAATCAATGGTCTTATGCACTGTCACAACTGCAAGCCAAAAAAATACATTGAAAAATATCTATTTCATTAGATTAGATTTCACAGATCCCCCCTCTGTCCCACAGATCCTTCCTCTGCCCCACAGATCCTCCCTCTGCCCCATAGATCCTGACTCTGCCCCATAGATCCCCTGTGCCCCATGGATCCCCCCTCTGCCCCACAGATCCCTGCTCCCCCACAGCCCCCCCGGGCCCGATCCCTTTTTTGGGTGAAAATCCGGCATTTTAGGGTCCGAGCCCCCCTTTCTAGGCCCAAACTCCCCTTCTTTGGGGCAAAAACCTCATTTTTGGGGTCCCAACACCCAATTTTGGGGCCAAAACCTCATTTTTAGGGTCCACACCCTCCTTTTTTGGGGCCAAATCCACCTCTTTTGGGGGCAAAAAGCTCAATTTTAGCGTCCAAACCCCCATTTTTGGACCTAAAAATGACATTTTTGGGGCCCAAATCCTCATTTTTTGGGCCCAGATCCACATTTTTTGGGCCAAAGTCTCTTTTTTAGGGTCAAAAACACCATTTAGGGGTCTAAAAATCCATTTTTAGGGGCCAAAATGACATTTTTGGGGTACAAAAAGTCATTTTTGGGGCCAACCCTCCCATTTTAGGGTCAAAAATCTCACTTTTAGAACACAAATCCTCCTTTTTTGGTTCCAAATCACATATTTAACCTCCAAAAATGTCATTTTTGGGGTCCACACTCCCTTTTTTGGGTCCAAAACCTTCTTTTTTGCATCCAAACCCTCATCTTTAGGCCCCAAAAATCACATTTTTGGGTGAAAACCTCCATTTTTTGGCTCCAAAATCCCATTTTTGGTGGCCCCAAAGCTCCTTTTCAAGGCCCAAAATCACAGTTTTTGGCTTTTGGGTCAAAAAAGGCAGGTTTGGACCCCAAAAATGTGCTTTTAGGCCCCAAAAATGTGGTTTGGGGCCCAAAAATGAGGGTTTAGGCCCCAAAAATGTGATTTTTGGACCCCAAATATGAGGATTTAGACCCCAAAAAAATGGTTTTGGGCCCAAAAAAAGAGGGTTTAGGCCCCAAAAATGCGTGTTTGGGCCAAAAAATTAGGATTTCAAACCCCAAAATGTGGGTTTGGGCCAAAAAATGTGGGTTTAGGCCCCAAAAATGTCATTTCAGAACCAAAAATGAGGATTTAGGCCCCAAAAATGGGTTTCCGGGTGCAAAAATGAGGATTTTGACCCCAAAAATGTGGGTTTGGGCCCCAAAAATGAGGGTGTAGACCCAAAAAATGAGGGTTTAGGCCCCCAAAATCGGTGCTTGGGCAAAAAAAAATGACTGTTTAGACAAAAAGATGTCATTTTGGGCCAAAAAAATGAGGGTTTAGACCTAGAAAAGGGCGTTTTCGACCCAAAAATGAGGTTTTGGGCCCTAAAAATGTGGTTTCAGACCCTAAAACTGAGAATTTGGACCTAAATATTAGGTTTTGGGGCCTAAAAATGGGGGTTTGGACCCCAGAAAATGTGGTTTCGGGCCCAAAAATGACCATAAAAATGAGGGTTTTGGCCCAAAAAAGCAGGGTTTGCACCGTAAAAACCAGATTTTTGACCCAAAAATGAGGGTTTTGACCCTAAAAATGTGGGTTTTGACCCAAAAATGAGGGTTTGGGCCCAAAAAAGCAGCATATGTACCCTAAAAAAGAGATTTTTGACCCAAAAATGAGGGTGTGGACCCAAAAATGAGGTTTTTGACCCAGTGAAGCAGGGTTCAGACACAAAAAATCAGAGTGTTGACCCAAAAATGAGTTTGGACCCTAAAAAACAGATTTTTGATCCAAATATGAGGGCTTGGAGCCTAAAAATGAGGTTTTTGACCCAAAAAAAGCAGGGTTCAGACCCTAAAAACCAGATTTTGGACCCAAAAATCAGGGTTTGGAACCAAAAACTGAGATTTTTGACACAAAAATGAGGTTTTAGACCCTAAAAACGAAGTTTTTGACCCAAAAAAGCAGGGTTTGGAACCCAAAAATGAGGTTTTGGGCCCAAAAATGAGGGTTTGGACCCTCAAAACCAGCTCCAGGCAGGGCCCTGGATCTCCTCAGGAGGCCACCGGTGGTGGGGACCTCGTTGGGCTTGGGGCACCAGTGACGATGACCACGGTGAGTCCTGGAGGGCACCAATGGATATATCCTAGGACCATTTGCAGCAGCCCTCGATAACCTCCATCTTCGTATGTGGGAGCCCTCCTGATCTTTTGTTGAAGAGACTCATACTTCAGCAAACTTACCCATTCACAAAGCAGCAGAAATGGCTTCTGCAGCTCTAGCTGCGCTGATGACTGCAATTGAGAATTGTCTTTACATGTCCAAACGCTTTCTGGTTTCTGCTTTTCTAAGTTGATTTCAATACAAATTCAACACAGGATGTCAGCGTCCTGCTTGTTGAGCTTCCTCTATTATCGCCCACAACATGACCCAGCAGATGGCAGAAAGCTGAATGTTATCTTCATTTGCTCTAGAATTCACCCATGCCAGCTGCAACTCAGACCCTGAAAAGGGCCTTCAGTCCGACAGGAAGTAATTTCAAATTTTATTAGCTCTCCAGAACATACTGCAGACATTTTTCCTTTCCTTGGCCTTTCAGGGATGAAGCTGAGCTCCTGGCTTTTATGCAAGGATGTTATTTTCTTATACATAAACAAGCAATGCCCAGTAAAGCGAGGGAACGAATCAAAAGTTCTCAAGCTGAGCCATTTTAATTCTTGGGTGAGTAGTCCAGCCTACAGCAAAGGACCTTCACTGAGCCAGATTTTGAATGGAGAAAGACCGTTTCACTTGACCTCACCGTACTCCAGCACCCAATCACGAGGAGCAAGCACACTAAGAGCACTCAGTTGCTTTCATTTTAGCATAAAATGTCAGCAAATTTCTACAAGAGAAGAGAGACCTACAAATTCTCTGAAAAACAGTGAGGGCCAGGGCCAGGAAAGGGAGAAAGAAAATGGAAATTCCTCTTCAGTTTTAATTTTAACTCCCACAACGGCACATAAATCTACTGACGATTTCGTGTCCTCTTCCTTTGCATCGTGGAGGATGCTGTAAGCAGGGGACAAAAAGGCAGCATTCAGTACATTACACACTGCAAACTGAAACCACAGTAAAAACAAAAGTGACTTTACTGAACAAACGGAAGTCCCTGTGCCATCCTTTTAGTTTATGATAGCTCCCAGTGAGAGGCCTCAAGACCGCAAAAGTCAGGTTCCGATTGTTCTGGGTTTTTTCAAACAAGATAGGTATTTAAGTATGCGACGAGTCTGCAACTTGACCATGGAAATACAATTTCAATAAACAGACGTTCATCAATTATATTAAAAACCAAACCTTCAAAACAGATACAGACCTCCAGGAAAAACGTTTATTCAACTGATTTACAGAGTAAGCCAATTAAGGCAAAATATATTACTTGGAAATAGACAGGCTTTCACTGGGTACAAATATGAGCTGGCTTAACAGGATATTGTGTATAAAAATGTCCTTTGAAAGCACCTAAGAAAGGTAAAGGCAGAGCAGTATCACCTGAAAAACTGCTTCTTTAAGGCAAACAAAAAGCATTTGTTTATACTTCATTTCTTAAGAAAAGTATTATTACCAAAATTTTTTCTTCACAATCACTTCTGTATTTCTCAACAAAGATTTAAGATTGTGTGTCGACAGAGGGCATTTATAGCCACCAAAAATACTAGACACCACTGAAGACTGACACAAGAAACAGTGAGCTCATGACATCAAAACAGCATTTTAAGACTTTAAAATGTTTGGAAAACACAGGAAAGCAAAGGAAGTGATACATATCTCACTATTTCCCACATCAAATTGCTGACGACCATAACCTGACAGAAGAAATTACGTAATTCCATTTAAGTATGACGTTTGGAAGCACTGGAGTAAATGATGTTCTTGAGACTGCTGAGGTAATTTCATGCTTGTGTGGTACCTGATCCAAAACCCACTGAAGCAACCTGAACTCTGTCTAGTGTTTTAATCAGACCTGAATTTCATTACCATCACATAAAAAGAAAAAAGATGCAGCACGGAGAAACAAGATCTCAAATCTATTTAGCAATGACTAACGGGGCATGGATTTGTGTTCTTCTTCAGCAGCTCACTGTTAGGTGTAGTAAGAACTACTCACCATCACTCCTCAGAACTTCCACGCAGACACCAAACCTACGAGGTCTTAACTACCACCTAAGCACAGGCCCCAGGAAAACACCTAACGCAGATGGCGGTCTCTCTGGATTGTAATGCATATGTAATGTACATCTTAGGCTGCCAACATGTTTAGATTACTAATATAATAGAAATAGCTAAGCAATGATCCCCATGTTTCAAAAAGTATACGAACTACAATACTTCAGCCAATGCCCGGCAAGGCGTCAGGCGTGTTCCACTGCATAAACTGCAATGCTGTTTGTCCCAAAAGCGCTTGTTCTGATTTCCTGTTTCGTGAATCATTCCGGAAATCATATGGGAGTTAAAAACTGCAACTGCTCATTTCCACTATGGGAAATTACCTTCGTTTCTAAAAAGGTACAAGACAGCTGACAGTTTGATTACAAATCTGTGCTATATCCACCGAGAATTAGAGTATGTAGCTTTCGCCTCAAGGCCAGTATTGGCTGGTGTCACGGATCGGCCTTCTCTCACACGGCCCTGGGCGGTAAGTGCTGTTTGTACATTCCCGCCAGAGCCTTCGCCGCGCTGTAGATCATCTGCCGGCGGGACATGCCGGTGAATACCACGTGCCAGTCAGTCCTGTTGACGTTCAGCACGCTCTTCTCGAGCACCTCGCCCACGGTCACCAGCAGTCCTGACCATCTCAGACTGTAGTCCTGAGGAGTGAGACTCTTCGCCTGTAACATTTTGAGAAGTGAATATTGACAGAGTTTGAAACGAGTAGTTTTATTTCTGTCTTCAGCATTACCAACCCTTGTCAGTAACCATTCTTACACCAATCGCACCACACAGCAAACTGAAGGGTACCAGGACTCAAACTTCAGGCTGCCCCATAATTTGCCTAGCCTGTTATACTCCTTGGATTTGTATGTATGATGATCCAAGTGACATCTGAACAGCATGAACATGAAATATGATTCTTAGGAGCATAAAGACATTCTGCCATGACTAGGAAGTCATTTTCTCTTTTAAAGTAGTCAGCAGATGGAATCAGTAATGATGCGTATTTATACAATGACTCTTACCCTCCAAAGGTTTTAAAAATGGTTGAAAAGTCCCTCTGAAGCAGGCAAGCAGCCAAACACAAGAAGAGAGCCGAGCCTGTCAGAAATGGAGGACTGCACTCTTTGCACCAGAGCACAGACGGATCACACGCTGTGATTCTTTGAAGCGGGACACAGAAGGGAAACAGGGGGGCAGGCATCACTGCGTTTACCTGATCTGACGGTCGTCCTGGACAACCACCTGTGGCTGCTGCCACACACAGTACAGGGCAGAAGGCTTTTGTCCTCAGTAACACTGTGCTTGGTCTTACCCATCTCTCCACAGCACTGCACATTGGGCCCAATTATTCATACACATTTTGACAAACACTCAAGTTAGTCTTTTTTCAGTGCATGTACAGCAGACCAGAGTCCACCTGCGTGTTCCAGCCTTCCTAAAACTACTGCCTTGCAACAATAAGCATATATGAGTTTGTTAGAATATGCAGTCTGCTCCAATATTGAAATAACGTGTTATTATCAAGAGGGTACACATAGAAGGCAGATTTCTTAAGCAAATGAACAGGAAAGTTTCCCTGTTAGCCAGAACACATTGGCAGCAAGCAGTAAACACGAGTGCATCTAGTTGTAAGCAGGGACTGAATATCTGATTATGATATGCCTCTCCATTCTGATCCACTATTGCATGTGACTTTATAAATCAATTATTTGGTATTTTTACCGCCAAAAAGCATTAAACTTCAAATAAAACAAAAAAACCAACCTTGCAGTAGTTTCCTATCATGGTTGAAATTTCTGTCTCAGCAAAAACCAATATGATAGCTGGTCTCATAATAGAAAACAGTTCTCAAAACCAGCCCTCAAACCCACCTTTTTACCTCCTCAAATCAAGTTATTAGAATTATGAACAGCCGCGAGTTTCACATTGTGTCCTCTGAAAACTCTATGCAATTAGTAAAGACATTAACAAAAGAGCATCTATTCTATACAGACAGTTTTACCGCTGTTTCCACTGCACAGAACAATAAAACACATAGCCAGCAAGAACTGAGGAATGTTTTAATGTTGCCTCTATTAAATATTTTGTACTGTGAATAGCAAATAACATTGCCTGTCCAGTTAAGCTCTCAGTTAAGCTATCAAATATAGTTTTAAAACAACAAAACAGAGAATATTCTGTGAAACAAAAATTGAAGATACCTATTGTTTTGGACACTTTTAAAAAATCACTTAGTTGGAATCAATGCTCCATACAGAATGTGACAATTGTTTAAGTAGCGACTTCACATTGCTGTGCCTGTTTTCACAGCATCACAGAACAGTATGGGTTGGAAGGCATCTTTAAAGATCATCTAGTTAATGAAGCTGTATCTGCTTAATTAACATTTTTCTCCCATACCTTCGTGTCTTTCTCCTCTCTTTTGGAAAAGCATTCTGGAAAACTGAGAGAGACAGAGGAATATTTCTCCTTTGCAACTCATCAGCTTTTCAAAGTTGTAAGAACTCTGAAAAATAAGAACTAAAACCAATCCCACAAATGTTCACTCCGTTGGAATTAGCATTACCAAAAAAAAACAAAATAAAAAAATTAAACAGTTACTATCTGTTTTCTCAAAATAACCTCCTAAGGATCACACCGTAAACAGTTTTGTTTTGAAATTCTTCACGGAAACATTTATTTCAAAAGAATTTTCAGACCAGAGTTAACTAATGTATGACTCCTATCTGCTGTCAGCCAACATGCAGTGACTGAGTTTGGAGAAATTCCCAGTGCGTGCCCAAGAAAATGCAAACAATCTCATAAAAAACTTCTACTGGTGGTATTTTAGAACTGTAGGCTACTGCATTATTTTCAATGGGATGAATCATTATATTTCCAAGATTTAAATCTCTCCATTTCAGAGATTTTACATCCTTGTCAGACTAGCATGGTCAGAAGAGGAAATCGGTCTTGCCTTTTAAGTCTACATGTTCACGGTGGAATTAAGGCCAAGCACAGATCTAAAGAAGGTGTATCCTCTATTTATTTATTAGGGATGAGTTTTCAGAATACTAACCAGTACAGTATACTGCCTGCTGGTAAATAACAACATAAATACCAAGGCTTTATGAGCTCTATTAAAAATTGAGTGGCAAGATATCAATTTACAAATTTGTGCCTAAATGAAATGTAAGCTACTTCACTGGATTGCTAACATGTACACATGCGCACACAAGACACTTCACTACTGCACAGTTTTGTCAGCATTAGATGAAACTCCGATAGGTATGTGAAGTAAGCTGAGCAAAAGAAACCAAGCCTTCAGATGGATAAGAGTGCTTACTGCACCTGCCTGGTGCAGTTACTCAGTGCATTACTTATGCTGCAAACACCTCCTTCTGCGCCTGAGGGAGAATGAGCATCCTTACTTTATCAATGTGAAGATTCATGAGGGTTAATTTGAGTCACTGAACCAGACTGATGGTAATATTTCAGTGATTAAAGCTGTATTTCCTTTTTGATTGAGTACTTTGTGCTTAATTTCTTCTTGGTTAATATTTCCCCTTGGTTAATTTCTTCTTGGGGTATTTCTTCTCCACTAATAGAAAAGTAAAACTACTGCTTCCAGCTACCATGTATTGCAGAATGACACTCTTGATCAAGAACTGCTTTGCCATGAATGTCTAAAGATTTTTAGGTAATACACAAACATGATTCAAAAACAGTTTTTATCCTAATTTCATACATTAAAACATTCAAGTGGAGCAACTGTCAGCAAGAACTGCCATCATAAATGAAATTAAAACTTAAGTCTTATGTCTCAGCTGTTAATCCAGTGTTTGTAAGAAAACTGAAACCTCACCTGCTGAACGTACTGCAAAGGCACTGGTGTTGCTTGGGTAAAAGCTTCCAGATGGATTCCATGAATTGGATCCTCAATAATAAGACATCCAATGTCAAACCACCTGCAAGAACATGCAACTCAAGCTTTACTTACGAGTACTGAGTATCACTCTGTTGAAAAACATGTTAGCAGTCAAATTATGACCATTTTCAAGGGTAAAAACTTTGAAATGGTAGCAGTTGAATTATGACCATTTGTCTGACAGGTAAAATACACATAAGGGAGTTTGCAACTTTTTCTGCAAATAGTATTCAGGACACGCAACTGGAAGGGGAAGTAATGTCCTTCAGCTGTCTGATGGACAACCGAGAAGTCCAGCTGTGAGCACTGACCGATCTGTTCAAGTGTCAGATGCAGAGCTCTTATTATTGGTGGGTGGTTACTTGGAAACTCCTCTTCTCTGGATGTGTGCAAGTATGGTAAACTATCAGCAAAACACTGACTGCATCCCCTATATCAAAACTGTAACACCCCCACGCTCACTTCAGAATAATAATTCATCAATTACTAGCACCATGACCTATGATTTAATTGCAGAAAAAAAACAAGGGCAAAAAATAGTTCAAACTTTTTTTTGTACCACCATGCAAGGAAGCTTTCAATGTTACCCACTGAATAAAAGTTAAAGCATGTATTAAGTTATTCTTCATTTCTACTGCAACTAATTTTGAAGCTCAAGACATTCTTGGGGCCTGTATTGTGTGGACAGAAGAGCTAACACTCCTTTCACCAACACTGCAGTCCTGGGTGAGCTCTTTCATGTCGAGTACATCAAGCAACACTTTCAGATTTAGGAATGAGTAAATTCAGAGGACGAGAATAGTGATTATTTTGTAACAGAGATCTCATTGTCATATTTACTCCTTTGTGGAAACACAATAAAACATCTAAATCGGACTAGATGGAATAAATACCAACCAAAAATTAAAACACTTCCTAGCTCTATTTACTTTAGAAAATTCCCTATCCAACTTTCACTAAGGATATTAAGTGTACCTTTAAAAATGGAGAAGGAACAGAGTATGTGTCAAAAAAAAAAAAATCTAAACCCATCACATGAACAGAAATGCAAACATTAGAAAAAAAAATGTTAAGAAAAACACAGCATTGTCCTTAATGTTTTGGAAATTAATTATAAAGCTACCTCAAGAACTGTCTGTCAAAAAGCATATAATGAAAACACATTGTAATAGATTTGAAAACACCACTGTTGTGTCGGTGCAGTGCAAATTAAACATAGTAAGTACACTCTAGATGAAAGGAAAATGGGCAATATATTATCTGATAAAATCATATTACTGCAAATGTCAGAACACCTCCCATTATACTTTGTGAACTGAATACAATTTCAAAGAAAGAGAGAGCGCACACATAAGAGTGAGCAAATTGCTAGCCAAATTCCAACTCATAGAGCTCCATAATTTTGTCTGGTCAGTATAACTTCACTGTGTTTTTACATGCTCTCTCTACATATTTGATACATTGACAATCTTGGAACAACCTGACAAGGATTCTGTACATTACAGTCTCAATATGTATGGACAAATAGCTGAACATCATCACCGAAATCAAATCTGGCAAAGCAGTACTGAAGACAGATTCTATCCCCTCTTCCGCTCAGAGTGACACTGCCTGCAACTTCTTATAGGCCCCTTGGAGTCAACAAACAATACTCCTTTTCTTTTTTTTTCCCCCTCCCAGGAATATATTTAAAGTTCTCACTTGTCAGGAAGCAATTCCTCAATGAAGTTTTCTACTGATACAGCAGGCTGCTTTTCATGTATTACTCCTGTCCGACGCAAGCTGTCTATCCTTTCTTGGGCTCCCTAAATGGTAACATCAGCTGTCAGACAACATTCTCTTCGAACCACAACATAGTACAATCATTATACATCAATGCGAAAAGAATCCTAGAACATACTTTTGCAGTTAAACAAAAAATATGACAGATTTTGAAAAGTTACTCTTATTTCAATGTTAGAAAAACCAAAAAAAACAAAACTAATGAAAAGTCATAACAGAACCCCAAACAGTAATACAAAGCTATGATAAAATGAACTGAGTATTTTTAGTTCGTTATTTTTCCATGAAAAAGATCAAGATTAGCACGCAAAGAATCCCTAACCTGTAACTGTGCCAAGCTTCGCTATCGTATAAGCATCAGTATATATTCCAGTTATTCACACTGACATTTTCACAGCTTAAGATTTGTCAGGTTTGGATCCTTTAAGAACTTTGGACCAAGTTTGTGACACCAAGTGAGAGAATCTCTTTGTTGTGGTACCTATCCAACTAAGATGTAGGAATCTTTGGCTCCAAACCTGTTATCACTCTGAAGCTGTAATAGAAATATTTGTTTTCAGGGTTTTTAGTTATTGGTCAAGGAGATGGCTGCACCTAGATACTCCACATGAACACGTACATTTTTAAAACCTGGTGAAATTGCTAACCCTTTCTCTGGGCCAGTACAGCTGCCTGTAAGGGTGCACAGTGAATTCCTACTTTTTAAACATAACATAGATCTCTTCAGGAAGATCCCTGACAAGTGTTGGTCAAACTGTCTCTGATCTACAGAATCAGCTGGGAGACAACTCAGTCTCAAAGAGTGTTTTTTAATTTCTAACACTCCCAGCATGGTGCGCTAGTAGCAGACTGAGAAGAAATGCCTGATACACTTGAAACTACAGTAATGCCACACTGTATGTTAGATGCAACGGCAACCAATGACAGTATAACAAAACTGACATAAATATTCTTCATTTGCTGTGAATGTGTTTGCAAAAATACCCAAAATCTATTTCAACAAGCAGCTTTAAACCGATCTAATGATCCAGATGGCAATTTTTTTTTTTAAAAAGGGAATGTTTACCTGTTTACCTGTTCCACAAACTGACCTCCACTTTATGCAAAATCAGCTCTGCTGGGTCAGTGTTACTACACTTTCTCATTGCATTGGAGGTACTTTAGTACTGTTACACATCAACTCACTTTTAAACCTGCAGCATAGCCCACAGGCTGGGGTGCGATGTTAGACTGTGCAGCCTCTCCAGTAACAACCGCCATTCCAAAGACTTCTTGAAAGGCATCTCGAATTGCTGCAACTTTTACCTCCTTATCAGAAGTAACCACTATGTCCAGTTCTCCCCCAGTTTCTGTAAAATACATACATATATACATATATGCATGTTTTTTTCCTCATTGGCATTATAAGCTAGTTCAAACACATTCTACATCTTAAGAGTATGCTTCAGCTGGTTGTCTTTTTCTCACACGCTGCACAAAATTCTTTCATGAAGCACAATAAAGTTAGCAAGTAAAAGTTAGGTGAATAGCTAAGTGATTCGTGGATGAAAGACAGACAACAGGAACCGATGGTTGCTCAGGAACTGAAAAAAAGCATACCGCTCATTTTAGATGACAATTCACGGATTTAGGAGAGTAACTCAGACATCCATTTCTAAGGGTGTTCTGGGAAGTGGTACGGAGCGTTGGTGTGGAACACAAACTCTTCCTTATGAATGGGACAACAAGAACACAGATGCAGTTCGTAAAACCCAGTGAACAGCTGTCAAATTACATAAGCTTTAAAAGAAAGGCTCACATTACTTTCCCATTGTCCTTTGACTGTGAATTTCAGCGTCCTTTTATTGCCTGTCTGCCTCCCTACAGCTTTATCCTGCATTTAGATACCGGAACCAAAAAGTTCCAAGTATTCATGAATGATTTCCACGTGGCAGTATCTCCATAAAGAAGGACAAGCTTTCACTAAGCTTTTTTAGAATAAAACAAAACAGTTCATGAATTAAAAGAAATCTAAAACTACCAAAAAAGACTGATGAGCTTAATTATGCCTCACACCTGTCTTTATCACAGCTGGATCATTTTTATTATCAAACTTCATCTATGCAAAAACATCTCGTAAAACTTGTCCCTGCTGTGACAAGCCTTCTTAAGAACACGTTAAAGTTTTTTCAAGCATGGAATATGACATCAGAGAACGCTGCTTAAGTAAACTGCATCAGCAAGTGCAAAGTACGAATTAATGGACAACACGTCTACAAGCAGGCACTAAAAGTAATAGGTATTAACATGCCTCTTGTCATCCTTAGTCCAATGGCAGTGGATGATGAAGGAGTACAAGGAGAAGGGACTACAGAAGTCACCAGATCTACTGTCATTTACCACAGAGCATCTCCTGTCTCTTCTGCTGACACAGAAATTTTGGTTTGTTTTGTTTATAACTTCTTCTTTCCCTTCTTCCACTCCTTGCTAGGAACTTCATAAAAGGTTTTCAGACTAGGTACGAAGTGTGGGGAGAATTTCTTCTCCTTCCTATTAATTTTCAAACTGTAACTGAAATGCTAGGCTTTTCCTTCCATGCTCAATGCTCAGCAACACTTCCGATTTCACTAGACCATTGTAGAATTTTAACATTCCTATTGATTCAGGAACTGCTTCAAGTTTGCCAGATTTCCTAAAAGTCACGTAAATAATATCAGGCTAAAAAAGCGGAACAGCTGAAAGTCAGAAGCAAGCCTCGAAAGCTATGTAAATACCTCTGTCTTTTGCCTAGCTTTTGGCTTATTTTAACTATCATGTGCTAGCTTACACAGTAGTACTTAAGCACGTGATCCAACGGAACACGTACAGTGTGTTTTAAACTCAACTCCATTAGGCTTAGAGACACAACAGGAGAAAACAGTGTGTAACACAGGGATTATAGACGAGGTCTCTTAATTGTTTTTGTTTCTTTATAACTTCTTCATCATTCACAATATGAATTAAAAGGTATACCTGTGCCACTACCTGAACTACAGCAGAATATAAAAGTCAAAAGAACCTCAAGACACACATAAAAAGTCAGCCTCCACAGTGCGAGTTTCACTGGACGATACACTTGAGAAATCAGTACAGTATTGTCACTTTGAATTAATACATTACATATACAAATTGCAAGTGTAAAAGTAGTGTGCTATTATTTCAACCTCTCTAAAACTGACATTCATGGCTTGTCACAAATACTTACTGATATATGGAACCATGCCAGGATCCAGAGTTGTGATCATGGTCTCCACTGAATGTTTGGTTTTATCAAGAACAGACTTCACCATGGGATTCTCAGCTACACCCTGAATTTAAACAAACAGATTGCCATATTATCTTCTGGTTTTTTCCCAAGAAACTCAAAACATTACAGTTAAAAACCAAACAAACTAAACCAAAATATTAAGCTGCTTTGTGTTTTTCTTACCACATTCACACTTTGTAACACCTATTGTATCTTATCCCTCATCACAAACGCTGCAGGATACAATTATGTCAGTGTGTGACTTTTCAGTTATACATAACGTACAAATATCATCTTTGCCATCCTCTTCTGCATTAATGCAGAAACAGTCCCTTCAGTGATGGTGGGCAACACACTCGATCTAGTCCTATTCTGGGACTGGAAGCCCTCAGCATTTAGCAAAGTTGTAGACCCCCAGTGCTAATTGCAGGTATCATCATTCTGGTGAGGTAAAACAGACTATGTGTTTCTGCATCTAGCCGTTGTTAAGATTTGAAAGCTAATTTTTACTTAAAGAGGTTCTAAAGCTTCACCCGATTTAAGAACGTGTGACAGAACCTGTTAGGCATGCATGTCTTCCCGTCACAAACACTGAAATTACCCTAGAACATCTGCATTTGTGTAGTCCTTCCTCTTCTATACAGAGGAAGAGCAAAATAATAGATTCAGGAAACACCACTATCAAAAACAGCCACCTTGCACAGGAGGCCAAAGAAAAGACAGGATTTATAGCAACATACTTCAAAAAAATAAGGTACGTCTTATTATAGTCAGTAAAAAGTGGTAATTCCTCATGAGGGGTGACAGACAAAACCCCATACCTTTATAAACCCCCACAGCCCTCCCGCAGGTGCTCCGCCTTGGGCAGTAGATACTCTGGGATCTTCACGCTCCTCAGGAAAAGTGATTGCAGAACCAGCTCCAGGAGCCAAAGGTGATGAGAAAGCTGCCTGTTGAGTAATAGGATCTGCCAAAACACCTCGTAAGAGGGAAGAACAAAACACAAGTGTTGATTTATTTCACCGCATTTAATTTTTTATACTCCAGCAACATGCAATTGTTTAACAGGAAAATGAGCAGGAAGAATAGAATAATACCGGGCTGGTTCACTTCGTTTGTTGAAGGAGCCAGAACAATTCTGCTTGTTGAAGCTTAGCAGATACAACTACAGTAAATGAGTTCAACAACATCTGGTAATAGAACTGAGACTGCCTACACATTATGTGTAAATTAAACAATTATTTTTTTCTTAGCAGGTTAGTGGTGCTTTTTATTGTATTCAAATTTTCGTAAGCCCTCAGCAGAGGAAAAAGAGGAATGGGTGTTCCTCTCTGAACAAAGATTTAAGAATGCTCTCATACATAATAGAAAGGTAGGAAACTTTCAAACCCTGAATGATGGAAATTACTAGCAATAGAAAAAGGAGCAACCAAATTAATAGCTTTACATATTTTAAAGTAAAGCAAAAGAAACTCAAACAGTAGAAAATGTAAGCATGAGCCTTTGCCCCACTGGCCAAGCCTGTTGTAAGAGATTAACCAAGAACTGCCTTAATTGAGAATTATTTCTATTTTGTACTGCACAACTGATACGTCTTTTTAGACATTTTCCTAATACAGACTACTTAAAAGAGATATCAGCAACAACAGTAAAAGCCTGGCCCCACTGCAGTTGAAGAGCCAAGTTTCCATTACACTAGCAGAAAATGACATCAGTCCAGCAACTACGGCAACTGCTTCCACAGAAGGTATGTATTTTTAGCTGTCCTAATGCAATTTAGTGGCTGGAAACAACGAAACAGAAGCTGGTGTCATGTGATGGACAGCTTGTTGCAGATAGCTTTTCAGAACAAAAACCTGAAAATTATGAGGTTACAGCCTGAGATATCATATCACATTATTCTGTGGAAATATAATGGCTGAAGCTGACCCTGATCTAAACAAAAGATGTGTATGTATGTTCAGCTGTGCTTTCCTGTGCAAGTTAATGAGAAATAAAACTTTGAAAGACTTATCTGTGAACCTGAATGCTAGCAGAATTCTACCAAAGACGACTGTATTTGAAGGGCTACTCTCCCTTCTTCTGAGTGCAACTACACTAACTAGGTGTACCCGGAATAATAATGATGCTGAACCTGCAGGACTCTTGCAGAGTGGTGGAAAAAGCCACCCAGGAACTCCCTCATCCTGTCTCGCAAATACGAAAGCAAATAAACAAAAAGTTACCTGTGACCGGAGGTGCAGAAAATGACGGCATCAGCGGGCTCTGTGGTGCTCGACCAGCGTGACCTCTGGTTATGTCATAGGTTGAAGACATGGAGAACCCTGAAATGGGGGGACCAGTGGGAGGTGCAGGAAGACCAGGGCCAGTGGCTGAGCTTAACGGAAGAGGTGTAGAGAAGTGGGGCATGGAGGTACTGAAAGCTGAAGGGGCAGCTGGAGGTGGGGCAGGTGTCAGAGGTGGTGCAGTAGTAGAAACTGTTGCAGGAGGCACAGGTGGAAGAGGAGCCGAAGTCATCATAGGAGGAGGAAGCGGAGACACTCCAGCTGGCAAGGGTGGTGAGTATGCAGGAGAAGATGACATGCTCGGTGTAGCAAGGGGACTGGACAAAGCTAGGAAAAAAGAGAAAAGGGAATTTTAGAAACACTGAGCCTTAATCTCAGAGACTCAGGTATGTAATTGTTCACATATTTTACGAGTAAGTTCTGGCCTGGTCTGCTTTTCGCCCTTCAAAGTTAATTTTAATTCTGCTGGAGTGTGCATACACCAGCCGCACTCAATTTTTGGTGACAGTATCTTGTAATGCACATCTCTTTCTTGCATGACCGTATTTGTCATAAGCTTAAAAAGACGAGTCGACACTCGACTACTGAATTTACAGCAGCTGACGTCTGCCTCAGAAATTTCTAGCTAGCACTGTTCGGTCTGATCGATTGCTTACCCAAGAGGAGTAATGATGATTCAGGAAGTGCCCATCTTTAAGATTAAAACATGCACTCATAGTATCTGGGAGGGAGGGAATTGCTTCAGAGGTATGGTTCTACGAGATGAGCTGAGCACTAGGCAGTTCTCTCTGCCCTGGCATCCAGCCTCCTCATCTCTCTGTGTTCTCCATTTCAGTCTGGCCCTCAGCTGACCCTCAGATAAGCCAATTTTGCTCTCTAAGTTCAGCCAGAAAAATAAGTCAGATAAACAGAAATTACCATTTTTGATAGCAGTAAGCTGTTGAATCAGCTCAAGCATCCCACTGTCCTCAGCCTAAACATCACTGATAGTCAAATGATACGCCAAGCTGCACTAATGCAGCAGTCTCCAAACATTATCACACGTACCTATCAGTAAAATATTTCTGAGCAAATTTATTTACATATAAATTATTTACATGTACCACTGTACCAGTATATCATGCATATTATAAAGCATACACAATAGAAACTTTAAAAGGATGAGATCAAGATGAATAACAAAATTTAAATACAACTTTTTATTTATGAACAGTACAAAAACTTTTCTGCTCCCACTGGTAATTGTTTATTATACTAATACAATGATATAGTATGTTAATAATGGTTAGCATACTATGTAATACAATCATTAACGACAATTTTTTAGTTTGAGCAATGTAACTGAAGAAGCCTCATTATTTTTTAATGAAGTTCTAACGCTTTTTTTCCTGCACTCCAATGGATTGCCTTGCACACCCCCTGGGGTAAGGGCACCCCGCTTTGGAGTCCACTGCACTAGTGTGACTGAAGATAAAAATACCAGATGTGTCATAAAATTAAATATTCGGTATTCAGAATATAGTGTTCAGATTCTTGAAAAATTTCTTGAAAAATCAGGTAAGAGCTGTGCTTACCACCCACAATACTAAAAACCAAGTGATTATCCAGGCTTACCACTATCTCCTATAAGACTGTAAATTTGTTTTTAACTCCCTTCTACACTGCTCATTTAGCCGCGCACTGTAGTCGAAGGTATTATTTCCCTGGCCCCACATCCTTAAAAAACAGAAGTGCATCCACATGACTCCATAAAAAAGTATCAACGATAAAAAAATGTTTAAAATATTGTGTGTCACATGCATGTCAGATAAGCAGTCTTCCAGAAACAATTTAAATTCTTCCAGTTAGCCTGGAGAAGAACACTGTGATTATGCTGACTGCAACATTTTTGGGTTAATGGCTGTGTTTGAGAAGAGATGAACGAACACAGCCAAGCTGCTGAGGAAGTTTCTGTACCTAATGAGACAGGCGTGGCAGCGGCGGCCCCTGTGCTGCTAGGTGGGGGTGTGCCAGGCGGAGTCGCCTCTATTCCGCTCTCTTCCATCATTTTCCTTCTGCTGTGAAAAGCTGTGAGGAAAAAAACAAAATGTTTATCATGAGAAACAACGGAAAAGGTTTTACATTAGAACGTAAAGGCCACAACACAGTTATTCACATTCCCGAACAGAGCAGGTCATTCAAACGCCAACTTCAGGAAAAAGAAAAAAACTGACTGATCTCCAACGTGTAATTATCCGGCATGTCTCATTTCTCTCTTCTCTCCCCTTCACTTTCAGCACTGTGACAACACCTCTAGCTCCAGGCCTCTTCCTAAAAATCTCACCCTGCGCGCCCAGTTACTGCTTCCATTATCTACTGGCGCTGTTTTGATGAGTAAGAGCAGAGCAGTCATTACACGTGGCAAAACCCATATCCTGCTGCAAGAAAAACGACTACGGGGTAGTATTTTGCTGCACTACTGAGCTGCATTAACTCCAATAATTCCTGTAAAACCCGAATACCGCACTGCTCTGATGGTATGACCAGGACTGAGAGTAACTGAGAACTCTGGCTGTCATTCTGAAGGCCAGGTTAGGTTAGGGGTGTCTTTTAACATCTTTGAGTAAACCTTTAAAATACACTACTTCTTGAAAAGCAAAGCTACATGCTTATTTAAAAATCTTAAACTAATGTAAAAGGGCTTAGAGGAACAAAAGGAGCGGGGAAAAATCAAGACTTTCATGGACACCCGGAGGTTTCTGTTCTTCGGTGCAGAGGCGGTTCACAAGAAAGCCCTGCTTCCTCCCAATACTAGTAAACCGGGCAGCAATGATTTGAACCGCTCCCTGAGGCAACAGGTCTTAAAGAAACTTTAACGAAATAAAAATCCTACATAAAGCAATTGTACGTACGAAAAATGGAGCGACTGAACCATTCAGCACGATATCCATAAACGCCCCAGCGGCCCCCCGCCCGCCGCCCTCACCTCCGGGTGCCGGCGCGCCCGCTCCGCCCGCAGCGCGGCCTACACCGGGTCCGAACGGCGCAGCCCGCCGCCGACCGCAGCT